>Ga0114129_10000325_pt1 | contig 56030 bp, 38 predicted proteins | sample RhiMetdeltSRZDD1_FD_80071 | JGI IMG/M metagenome (GOLD analysis project Ga0114129, IMG submission 80071) | Populus rhizosphere microbial communities from Tennessee, USA - Rhizosphere MetaG P. deltoides SRZDD1 (version 2) (version 2) | ecosystem: Host-associated > Plants > Roots > Rhizosphere >...
CCCGCAATCAGCTTGCGGACGTCGTTCTGGTCCTTGTTGCAGAAGGAGCAGCGAAGGACTTCACCGTCGCCGGTTTTCTTCACCATAGGTTCGTGTCCGAACGACCAGGACCTCACAGACGCCTGTCGCGGAGCCAACCACCTTCGCCGAGGCTACGGTGGTCCGCCGTAGCTTTACGCGAAGGCGCAAGCCCCGCGCGCTCCGGGCGTACTACGCCCGCTTCCGGATGACTTCATCAATGATACCGTATTCCTTGCCCTGGTCGGGACCCATGATGTAGTCCCGCTCCGTGTCGTCCTGGATGCGTTTCAGCGGCTGACCGGTGTGCTGCGCCAGGATTTGATTGAGCCGTTCCCGCGTCCGCAGCAGCTCGCGCGCGTGTATGTCGATATCGGTCGTCTGACCGCCGAGCCCCTGCACCCACGGCTGGTGAATGAGAATCCGCGAATTCGGAAGCGAGTATCGTTTACCCTTGGCGCCGGCGGCGAGCAGCACCGCCGCGACCGAGGCCGCCTGGCCGATGCAATAGGTTGCGACATCCGGTTTGATGAATTGCATCGTGTCGTAGATCGCCATGCCGGCCGTGACGACCCCGCCGGGACTGTTGATGTAGAGCAGAATGTCCCGGTCTGGATCTTCTGCCTCCAGGAAGAGCATTTGGGCGATTACGAGATTGGCGACGTTGTCGTCAATCGGGGTCCCTATAAAGATGATGCTGTCCTTCAGGAGGCGCGAAAAAATGTCGTAAGCTCGCTCGCCGCGGTTGGTCTGCTCGACCACCATGGGGATGAGCTGCATGCGTTCAGCCATAAAAGCGACGCCTGGATTCTCGGAGGACTCTAAACAGGACGGTCGTCTGCAACCGCCCGCGTCGAGTGTCCCCTGGGTCTGTGTGCTGGGGAGTTGTCTTCGTCCGTTTTCGTTGCGCTTGTGCCGGAGGGTAGGCCGTGCTCGTTTCCATTGATTCTAACATGCCCCAAGTCACTTTACTATATCGGCGGGGGGGCTGACAGTCTTCACGAAATGGGAAACCAGCGAATCCTGCCATTTTCCCGTTCCACATCCATTTCCATTGCCATCTCGCTCGGGCCGGTCCTTTCAGCGGCACCTTACCCCTCGTCGATGATCGTCGCTCGCGACAGCAGGAAATCGACAATCTTATCCCGTCGGAGGCCGGCGTACACGCGCGCGATGCCGCCTTCTTTCTCCAGGCGCGCGCGGACGGCGGCGACGGTCCGGCCCGTCCGCTCCGCGTAGCGGCCGACTTCGGCGTCGACCTCCGCCTGTGTCGCGCCGATTTCCTCCCGCCTCGCGACTTCGTCGAGCACCAGCGCGCCTTTTACGGCTTCGGCTGCCGCGTCGCGCTGCCGCTCGCGAAATTCCTCCCAGTTGATGTCGGTCTTCATCGGATCGATCTGCTGCTCGATCAGCCGGCGCACGAACTCTTCGATCCGACGGTCGATCTCCCGCTCGAGCAGCGCCGTCGGCACGCCGAATTTCACGCGGGAGGCGAGCTGTCGCAAGAGGTCCATGCGGACTTCGCGCTCTGCCTCCTGTTTCGCATCCCGCTCGAGGTCCGAACGCACGCGCGCGCGCAACGCGTCGAGCGAGTCGAACTCCCCCAGATCCTTGGCGAACTCGTCATCGAGCTCCGGTACCTGACGCTTGCGGATCGACTTGATCTCCACTTCGTACCGGACTGTCGTGCCGGCAAGCTCCTTGATCGTGTAGCTCTCAGGGTACGTGATCTCGAAGGTCTTCGACTCGCCGGTTTGCAAGCCGGTCAGCGCCTCGTCGAATCCCGGCGGATTCGCCGGAGCGCCGAGATCGACGGTCACGTTGTCGTGGCGATCGGTGTGCGATTCCGTTGCAGGCTCGCCCCCGGCGGCAATCGCCGTGCGCTTCATGTCGAGGACGATGGAGTCGCCGACTTCGATGCCGCGTCCCTCGACCGGCTCGTATCGCGCCGCGCGCTCGCGGAGACGGGACAACGCCTGCTCGACTGAGGCGTCGTCGATCCTTGCGGCACGCCGCCGCAGGACGAGGCTCGCATACTCGCCGGGCTCGATTGGCGGGACGGTCTCGAACGACGCGGTGAACTTGAGCGGCTGACCTTCTTCGACGATCACGTCGCGGATGTCCGGGGTATCGACTGGCTCGACACCGCGCTCGCGCAGCGCCTCATCGACGGCCCGGGGAATCAGGCCGTGTGCGACATCGTGAAGGATCTGATCGCGGAAGCGCTGCCGGACCACTTTCGCGGGGACCTTGCCGGGCCGGAAGCCGGGAACGCGGGCTGCCCGAGTGTAGTCGCGCGAAACCTTGTCGATCTCAGCGTCGACCACGGTGCTCGGGATCTCGACGACGAGATTCTTCCGTGTATCGCTGACGTCAATGAACTCGGTTTTCATTGTTGAGGCGTAATGCGAAAGGGGGGAGTCGAACCCCCATAGCCTTGCGGCTACCGGATCCTAAGTCCGGCGCGTCTGCCAGTTCCGCCACTTTCGCGTGCAACCCTGCAACGAAGTAGCCTAACACAGCGCGGCTGAGTCCGAGGGACGGAGGAAGGCGAAGGGCTCCCGTACCCGTTGGAAATTTCGTGAACCCTGTGCCTCCGGCGTAGATCCCTTTTCCGTGCGCCTCCCCTCTCCTCTCGGCGCCGGAGGTCGTCAGCGCACAGAGTAACAAGCGCGCGCTTGCGTATTCGATCGAAACTCGACCGCTCCTGCGACGTGACCGTAGGTCTGCCTCACACTCGGCGGTAATGCGGCGAATTCTCCTGTAAGTACTGGAGATCCGTTAACGTCAGCCGTTGCTGATCGGGGAACCCTGATGCGTGGCGCGCTTTCTGCACTTGGTCGGCATGGCGTCAGGAACAACATCAACAACGGGAGGACCTCGATGAAACGCGTTTTTGCAGGATCATGCATGGCGGCCCTGTTCGCCGTCAGCTTGGCGGCCCAGGATCCGACCACCCAGAAACCATCGTCTTCGTCTCAGGCGGCCGGCGCCGACAAGACCGTGACGTTCACCGGTTGCGTCAAGCAGGGCGACTCGCCCAGCTCCTTCATCCTCGCCAATATCAAGGCTGACGAAAAGGAGAAGGGTGGGGCGGCGACAGGCACGACGGGGGCGATGGCCAAGGCGCCGGACCAGGTACGTCTGATTGCTTCCGGCGATACGAAGCTGAGTGAGCACGTGGGCCACCAGGTGACGGTCACCGGTACGTTGAGCGAGCGCGGCAGTTCGAGCCCCAGTGCGGCGAACCCGCCTGCGGGTGGCGCGCCCGGCGCAGCCGGAACCTCCGGGTCGGATCGTCAGCCGAGCCTCAACGTGAAGACCGTGTCCATGGTGTCGTCGAGCTGCAGCCAGTAAGCGCCGAGCTGCATCGATTGACTCAGAAGCCAGCGCTGCCGCGATGCGGCAGGGCTGGCTTTTCTTGTTTGTGAAAAGAAATCAGCAGCGGGAAGCTCTCGCTTCAAGATTCTGTCAGCGAAGGAACCTGAAATGGCGCGTGCAATCTGGAAAGGGTCGATCGCATTTGGACTCGTGAACATCCCGATCGAGTTGTACAGCGCCGTTCGCGATCACCGGCCACGATTTCGCTTGCTGCACGCGAAGGACGAGTCGCCGGTTCAGTACGAGCGCGTATGCCAGGCCGAGGGGAAGCCGGTCGCCTGGGAGGATCTCGTCAAAGGTTACGAGTACGAGAAGGGGCAGTTTGTCGTTCTCACGAAGGACGATTTCAAGACCGCGGCACTCGAGAAGACCAAAACGATCGACATCCTCGACTTCGTCGATCCCGAGCAGATCGACGAGCGGTACTTCGAGACGCCGTACTACCTGCAGCCCGCGAAGGGGGCCGAGCGAGCCTACGCGCTGCTGCGTGATGCGATTCGTGAATCCGGACGCATCGGCATCGCCAAGATCATCCTGCGCGATGCGCAGCACCTCGCAGCGGTCGAAGTGATCGCCGACGCGATGGTGCTCACCATGATGCGCTTCGCCGACGAGCTTGCGGACCTCAACGAGTTCCGCTTCCCGTCGTCGCAGGGCATCCGGCCGGCGGAGATGAAGATGGCGCAGCAGCTGATCGAAAGTCTCAGCGCCAACTGGGACCCTGAGAAGTACACTGACGAGTACAAGACCAACCTGATGAGGGTGATCGAAAGCAAGCTGAAAGGCCGCAAACCCAAGCTCGAAGGTCGCCCGGGCCGGCAAGACCCGAAGGTCGTGGACCTGATGGCGCGGCTGAAGGCGAGTCTCGAGAGCCGAGGAAAGGCTGAAACCCGGGGCCGGGTCGCGGCGTCGAAGGCGAAGAGGGCTGCGAGCAGCAAGCGATCGCGCAAAGGCGAGAAGCGCCGGGTGGCATAGGGTCCGTGGGACGAAGTCCCCGGCCAAGGACGGAGGCGCCAGTGCCCGTCAGCGATGTTCAATCCTTCGCGGTGGACCGCTCCGCGCTGGTGGAGTGGTACCGACGCAATCGAGCGCGATCGAAGCAGCTGTTCGACTTGATCGATCCCGACGCGTACTACACCCGGCCGATCTCGCTGCGGAATCCGATTGTCTTCTACGAGGGACATCTTCCCGCGTTCAGCGTGATTTCATTGTTGAAGCGCGGACTGGGTCAGCCGGCGATTGACGAACGGCTCGAGCAGCTGTTCGCGCGAGGCATCGATCCCGAGAGCGAGCAGACAGCCGTTCCGCGCAGCGGTGCATCGACGATCTGGCCCTCGCGCGAGGAGGTGCTCGCGTTCGGCGGGCGCGCCGACGAGGGGATGGTTTTCGCGCTGCGGGAAGCGGCCTTCGTCGAGGATCGTCCGGCTATGCGGCACGGCGCGGCGATTTTCACCGCGCTCGAGCACGAGGCGATGCACCAGGAGACGCTGCTCTACATGTGGCATCGCCTTCCGCACGATCGGAAACGCGCCGACCGGCTGTCGACGAATGCCGGTCGCGCGCTTGCACCACTCACGTACGACTTCGGCAACGCACCACCCGGACCTTCTACAGTTCGAATCCCTTCAGGCGTCGCGACGCTTGGCGCCGATCGTGCGCGGATCACCTTCGGCTGGGACAACGAGTTCGATGAACATCGCGTGGAGGTGCCTGCGTTCGACATCGACGTGAACAACGTGACGAACGCCGAGTACCTCGCCTTCGTCGACGCGGGGGGATACCGCCGTCGCGAGCTGTGGTCCGACGAGCAGTGGCAGTGGCGCGAGGCGGAAGGTCTGAACCACCCGATCTTCTGGGCTCGCCGCGGCGACGAGTGGTATTGGCGCGGGATGTTCGAGGATTTTCCGCTGCCGCGTGCCTGGCCGGTGTACGTCAGTCACGCCGAAGCCAGTGCGTTCGCACGATGGAAGAACCGACGGCTGCCCACGGAGGCCGAATATCATCGCGCGGCCTTTGGAACGCCGTCCGGAGAGGATCGCGAATTTCCGTGGGGCAGCGACGCTCCGGATTCCACGCGCGGCAACTTCGGCTTCACGAGCTGGGAGCCGGTGCCTGTCGCGTCTCGACCGGCGGGCGCAAGCGCGTGGGGCGTTCAGGATTTGATCGGCAACGGGTGGGAGTGGACGTCGACGGTCTTCGGCCCGTTCCCGGGATTCGAACCGATGGCGTCATACCCCGAGTACTCGGCGGAGTTCTTCGACGGTCAGCACCACGTCATGAAGGGCGCCTCGCCCGCGACTGCCACTGAGCTCGTGCGTCGCAGCTTCCGCAACTGGTTCAGGCCCAACTATCCATACGTGTACGCGACATTCCGCACCGTCGCCTCATGCTGAAGCGCGCCGATCGTCTCGTCGCGCAATTCGCTGCGGACGTCGCGCGCGATCTGCGGCTGGAACCCAAGCAGCTGCAGTCGAAGTATCTCTACGACCCGCTCGGCTCGAGTCTTTTCGAGGCGATTTGCCGGCTGCCCTGGTATCAGATCACGCGCGCCGAAACACGTCTGCTCGGGCAGAGCGCCGACGCCATCGTCGCGACGCTCGACGACGGCGGCACGATCGTCGAGCTGGGGTGCGGCAGCGGCGAGAAAATCGCGCTCCTCGCGGGCGCGCTCCAGGCGCGTGGCGGATTCGCGCGCGTTCACCTGATCGACATTTCGTCTCAGGCGCTCGAACAGACGGAGCAGCGTCTCACCCGCCTTCAGCACTTCTCCGTAGTCGGCCACCGGTCGACGTACGAGGAGGGCCTGCGTCGCACGGTGGCGCTGCGGGAAGGCTCCGGGCCGATGCTCGTGCTCCTTCTGGGATCGAACCTCGGCAACTTCGATACGCCAGCTGCGGCAGTGTTCCTCGAAGATGTCCGCGCTGCGCTTGCACCGGGTGACTTGCTGCTGCTCGGCGCCGACCTCGTCAAACCCGAGCGTGAACTGATCCTGGCGTACGACGATCCTCTCGGCGTGACCGCCGCATTCAATATGAATCTCCTCGTCCGCATCAACCGCGAGCTCGGCGGCGACTTCGATCTGGCGGCGTTTGCCCACCGCGCCATCTGGAGCCGGGACGAACAGCGTGTCGAGATGCACCTGGTGAGCCGCGCGGAACAAGCTGTGCGGATCCCCGCCTGCGATTTCGTGACCGTCTTCAAACGCGACGAGTGGATCTGGACCGAGAGCTCGTACAAATACGCGCCGGAACAGATCGTCGAAATGGGCGCCGGTGCCAACTTCGCAACGCGTGAACAATGGGTGGACGAGTCGGCAAAGTTCGCCTTGACTCTCTTCACCGCGATGTAACACTGTTCAATCTGCAATTCGCAGTCTGCGATCGGCCATCCCGTACCGCGACACTGCTGAGCGCGCGGAAACGCACACCTTTCCCCGTCTGCCAACCTTCGCCCTTCGAAACCCGTCTAAGCCAGGCGTGGGAGCAAGCACCCCTGTCGCGCTCAGAAGGCAGATTTGAGTGATACCGACGGTTCTGGCCTCTTTTCTACTGACGGCTGCCACGCCGCCGGCTGACGCACGGGTGGCGGCGACGCGCGTCCCCGAGGCGTCGGCCATTCGCATCGACGGTGATCTCTCTGAGGACGTCTGGCAGCGAGCGCCCGTGATCACGGGATTCCGGCAGCGCGAACCGAACGATGGGGCACCCGCGACGTTCGAGACAGAAGCGCGCGTGGCATACGACAGCACCAACATCTACTTTGCCGTCCAGGCGATCGATCCCGAGCCGGCGCGTATCGTCGGTATCCGCACGCGGCGTGACGAATCGTCGCCATCGGATTGGATCCGTGTGCTGGTCGACTCCTTCCACGATCGACGAACAGCATTCGAGTTCGCCGTGAATCCCGCCGGCGTCAAGCAGGATGCCTACTGGTACAACGACGGCAGCGTCGACCAGGGGTGGGATGCGGTATGGGACGTGGCCGTATCGCGCAACGAGCGTGGCTGGCGCGCGGAGTTTCGAATTCCGTTCTCGCAGCTCCGGTTTCACCCCGCGAGCGGCGGGCTGTTTGGTCTCGCGGTGGTGCGCCAGATCGGACGGTTGAACGAGACGACGACCTGGCCGCTGCTCTCGCGGAACGCGAGTGGGTACGTATCGTCGTTCGGCGATCTGACCGGGCTCGAGCTCGCGCGATATCCCAAGCGTCTCGAGCTCGTTCCGTACATCGTCAGCGACGTGACCACCCAGCCGGTTGAAACAGGGAATCCGCTTGCGAAGCCGACCGATCCCGATGTTACGGTCGGCGTTGACCTGAAATACGCGTTGCGTCCAGGGCTGACGTTGACCGGTACGATCAACCCTGATTTCGGTCAGGTCGAAGCGGATCCTGCCGTCGTGAATCTCTCAGCATTCGAGACATTCTTCCCGGAGCGTCGGCCGTTCTTCCTCGAAGGCTCCGGCATCTTCCGCTTCGATGTCGACTGCAACGATGGTGAGTGCAGCGGGCTGTTCTATTCCAGACGGATCGGCCGCGCCCCCCGCGGTGAAGCCGACGTGCCCGACGGCGGCTATGCTTCTGCGCCCTCGCAAACGACAATCCTGGGCGCATCGAAGCTCACGGGCCGCATCGGAGCATTTTCCGTTGGCGCACTGAACGCGGTGACGTCGGACGAAGATGCGGTAATCGCCGAGGGCATCGACCGGAAGCGGCAGACCGTCGAGCCGCTCACGAGCTACTCGGTGATGCGCGCTCGTCGTGAGTTCGCCAACCAGTCCACGCTTGGATTCATGATCACCGCCACGAACCGCAACCTGGACGACGCGACCAGGTTCCTGCCGGGTCAGGCGTACACCGGCGGCGTCGACTGGGACTGGCGGCTTGGAAAGCGGTACGCCGTGCAGGGCTACTGGGCGGCAAGCAGCGTGCGCGGGGAGGCAACCGCGATCACCGAGCTGCAGGAGAACAACGTCCACAGCTTTCAGCGACCCGACGCGACGCACCTCGACTACGATCCCGGACGAACTGCGCTGAACGGGTACAGCACGCTGGTGGCGCTCAGCAAGATCGGCGGTCAGCGAGTCCGCTTCAACACGAACGTCGCATTCAAGAGTCCAGGCTTCGATATCAACGACGTCGGGTTTCTCCGTCGCGCGGACCAGCGGACGATGAGCAACTGGATGCAGTGGCGGCACGAGAAGCCGTCGAAGTATCTCCGGAGCTTCCGCTTCAACTTGAATCAGTGGGCCGGCTGGAACTACGGCGGCGATCTGCTGTTCCTCGGCGGAAACGTCAACGCGCACGCTGTTTTCGCGAATCAGTGGGGAACCGGTGTCGGCGTCAACGTGAACAAGCAAGGGTTCGATGATCGTGCGACGCGCGGCGGGCCGGGCGCGTTCGACAACGGCCGGCGCAGCCTCTGGGCGTACTTGAATACCGACAATCGCAAGCCGGTCGTGGGCGACGTCTTCATGTATCGTGAGAACGATTTGCACGGCTCACGATCGGCCAACTACGGTCCATCCCTGACCTGGAGGCCGTCTTCGTTCCTCAGGATCAGCAGTGGCGTGCGATTCAGCGTGAACCACAACCAGTCACAGTGGATCGAGCAACTCGACGGGCATTACGTGTTCGGGCGGCTCGATCAGCAGACGGTCGGAATCACCGCGCGTGCCAACTACACCGTCACACCGACGCTGTCGATCCAGTTGTACGCCGAGCCGTTCGTGTCAGCCGGCGATTACTCCGAATTCAAGGAGCTCGCCGACGGCCGCTCGCGGGATTACAGCCGCAGGTACCGTCCGTTCGAGTACGGGAGCAATCCGGATTTCAACTATCGCTCGTACCGAACGACGAACGTCCTCCGCTGGGAGTATCGTCCAGGGTCGACGCTGTTCGTCGTGTGGCAACAGGGCCGCGAAGAGACGCTCGATCACGGCACCTTCGATTTCCATCGCGACTTCGGGGGTGTGTTCAGCGCGCCGGCCCGGAACGTGTTCCTGATCAAGTGGGCGTATTGGATGAATTACTGAAAGTCGGCAGTCGACAGTCGGCAATCGGCAGTCACAGTCGGCAGTCTCAATCGTCAGTCTCAGTCGCCAGTCCAGTCGACACTCTCCAGTCGCTGATCTCAATCGACTCGGACTGACGACCTAGACTGACGACTCGGACTGACAACTGTGACTTGAGACTCGCGACTGACGATTGCCGACTGTCTCATTCGCCCGCAGGTAATCCGAAGTCCAACCCCGGCACGTACTGCAATCGTGCCCGATCGATCTCATCGAGGATCTGTGATGCCAGGTCCGGTGGCGAGATGACACGCGCGAGCGGGCCGAAGCCGAGAATCCAGCTTCGCAGCGCCCAGTCGTTGGCGACGTGCAGCGTGAGCATCAGGCTGCCATCCGGCTGGTCGCGCGCTGTCTGCGTTGGATGCCAGACGCGCTCCCGCACGTAACGCGCGATCCGCGGCTCGAAGGCGATCTCGATCCGCTCCGGCGGCGTCCCCTGATTCACGCCGAGCGAGTGCGTGAACGCATCGCCCTCCACCTCCGTGGGCTCGAAACGCTCTTCCATCACCGACAGCCAGAGGATACGGTCGATGGCGAACGTCCGGAGCTGTTGGTACTCCGGAACGAATGCCACGAGGTACAGTCCACCCTGGGCGAACACGAGGCGGGATGGCTCGATCGCATATTCCTTCTCGCGATTGCTCGAGAACGAGTGATAGCGCATCGTCACTCGACGATGCTGAAGCGTCGCGTCAAGCAACTGCGCGACCCTGGTGCTCCGCGCGGCGCCCTCCTTGTGACTCTGAGTGGCGACGTCGCCTATCACTGCCGGGCGGGCGCCGGGCTCCGGTTTTGCCTGCATCACGAGCGGCAGCTGATCGAGGAACTGTCGCATCTTCGGCGTCAGCGCACCCGACAGCTTCTCGAAGGCGCTGCGGACGTCGGCCTGGAACGGCGTCGCGGCGAGACATTCGACGAGCGTGCGGCTGAAGTACAGCGCGCTCAGCTCCGCGAGCGTGAACCCGGTTTCATCGAGACGGCGGAACGCGCGATGCTCGAGCGTCCAGAATCGTTTGCCGTCGTGCACCTCGTCATAGAGAGGGAACCCGGCGGTCTGGAGCGCTTCGAGATCCCGGCGAATCGTCCGCGTACTCACCCCCGTCCTCGCGGCAAGCTCGTCGATCGTCACTCGGCGCGATGCCTCGAGATCGCGCAGGATCGACCATTGGCGAATGACTTCGGCGTTGCGGGGCATCGTTCGGTGACACAGTCACAAGCTGGAAGTTAGAAGCTAGAAGCTAGAGTAGTCGCGATCGCTCTACCTTCTAGATTCTAGCTTCTGACGCTGTCACTTAGGCACGACGACTTGCGTCGTTGCGACCGACTCATTGCCGACGGCGTCCGAACACGTGACCGCGATTGTGTAGATGCGACCGGTCCCCCATCCCGAGCGCTCGGCCCGCAGCTGCACGTTGTGAACATCGATCACTCGCCAATCGGGCGAAGCGTCGCCGTCGCCACGGCCGTTCTCGGCTTCGTTGCTCGCGACAGACAAGCCACACGCCATCGCACCGCTGGCATCCGAAACGCTGTATGGCACCGCCACGTCGATCATGCGATGGTCCGGCGGTGTGAGCTCGTGCGGCGCGGCAGCCAGGCTGTCAATTGCGGGCGGAATGGTGTCCCGCACCCTCACGAGTCGTGTGACGGTCGTCGTGAGAAACCCGTTCGCGGCTGTGTAGGTCAGGGTGTAGTCGCCCGGCGTGTTCACGTCGACCGACCCGGAGACGCTCGTCGCGAGCGGTCCTTCGTCATCCTGCGCCGTGGCTCCAGGGTCGGCGAAGCTGGTATACGCCTCGACGTTCAGCGGGTTCGCATCGTTCAGCGTCACGATTGGCGCGCCAGGCACCGAGCAGTACGCGACCGCGGCGTCATGATCCGACAGCCGCTCCGGTCGTGTGGGATCGCCCCGCAACGACTCAGGAAAGTCCGCGTTGCTTCGTGCGTAACTCATGCGCGTGAAGCGGCGCAGCGCCAGCCCGTTCACGAGGACGTGATCCAGAGCCTGCGCGTTGCCGCCGAAGACGAACGAGTATTGCTGTGGCGGACCGAGGCCGTCGCCGACGTTCGTCAGATTCGGTTCGACCAGATCGGGACTGGCAAGCGCGACCTGGTCAGGTGACGTCGGCTGACCCTTGATCGTCCCGATCGAGTCGACCAAGCCGTCGTTGAACGGGAACGCGTTGTAGTCTCCGACCGAGATGATGCGCTCGGTCGCTTGCCGCTGTTGAATGAGCGTCGCCAGATACTCCGCTTGTGCGCGTCGCTTGATCCGGATCCGGGCGCCGTCGGGGCCGTCGATGCCGCTCAGCGATCGAAGGTGGTTGACGATTACCGTTACCGGGTACGGCGCGGGAAACGGTCCGGCAATTCCTGCTCGGAGCACGAGCGGCGGCCGGTCGTGCAACAGCGGCAGCGGATCATTCGGCTGATGGTCAGGCGGCGTGTAGGTCGTGTCCTTGCCGAATTGCTCGATGGACATCACGTAAACTTTCGAGCTCTTGACCAGGAACCCGGAATCGATGCCCCCGACGTCGTTTCCCTCCTCGAGGTAGGCGACATACTGCGGATCCGTCTCGCCCGCGGCCACGGCGTCTCCGTTTATTTGCGCCGCGAGCCGCTGAAGGATCGCGAGGTTCTCGACCTCGACGACGGCCAGGATGTCCGGCGAACGAAGCACGTCGCGCACGGTCAGCGACGTCTTCTGCAATCGCACGGATACCGCAGCAGGCGTCAACACGGCATCCGCTTTGTCTGGATCATCGCTCTCGTCGAAGAACCGTTCGAGGTTCAACGATGCGACGGTGAACTCGTTCGCGCTTGCCGGTGGCACCGGGGTAGCCTGCTGGGCACCGACGATCGTGGCTGCGCCGGGATCCGGCAGGATCGTGTAGCTGCCAAGGCCGAAGTCGAGAACGCCGACGAGATTGAAGATCCGCTGGCCCGCGGCGACGTCAATCTTCGCGCCGCCGAGTTGCCCGTCGCTGTCGACGCGCAGACGCTCCGGGTTGCCATCGAACCGCGGCACGCAGCAGGGAAGACGAGGTGGCACGGCGGAAAACGGATCGAGCCCTGGCTCGCGCACTGGTCTCACGACGCCGTCGATCACCGCGTAGAAGTCGCCGTCGGAAACAGCGGTCGCATCCGACTCGACCACCGTACCGCCCGTGGGAGCGATCACCGAGAGATCCGCGCGCACCCGCATTCCCTCGAAAGGTTCGAGCTGTTCGACGGGACCTGATGGTGACGTGAAGGACGGGAGCAGGGCAATCGGCTCGGGCAGCGGCTCATCAATTGCTGCAATCGCGAAGAGTGGACCTCCACTGATCTCCGTCGTCGGCGGATTCGGCGGGGCTGGCGCGAATTCCGCGACGGTGCCGCTGACGTGAACGTCGTCACCGATCGAGGGCCGCGTTGCGCCGCGAGAGAAGACGAAGATCCCCTCCGATGTCGCATCGTCGCGATCGTCGAGGCCGTCGGGCGTCTGAATGAAGTAGCCGTTCGATCGAAGCGCGGTGACGATTCCCGACGTGGTGACGAACTGGCCGACGAGCGGAGAGGTCGACCCGCGTCCCTGAATCGCGGAGATCGGCACCGTGGTTGGCGTTTCGATCGCGAGCCGGATCGTTGCCGATCCGATGCGTCCACGCGCATCGGCGATCGATGCCGCAACCGTTCGGAAACCTGGCGTTCCCGAGATCGTCGTTAGATATGAAAAAACGAAATCGCCGGCCACCGCATCGCCGTTCGTACCATCATCGAACAGTGCCTGCTGAGATCCCCCAACCGTCGAGAGATCGGCAGCGACCGAGACGATGGGGCTCGGAGGAAACGCGCCTGGAGTCGTGCGTACCGTCAGCAGCGTCGTGCTGCCGGTTGGAAACGCGGCCGGCGACGCTGCTCCGATACCGGTTGGCGGGACGCCGACCGTGCTCTTGGGCGCTGGGGCTCCCTCGAGAAAGTCGGCGCCGTTATCGTTCGTATCGGTCACGCCGCCGTCACTGCGAATCGCCGCCGATTCGTTGCCGAGGCCCGGCGCCGCGGCGCTTCCTTCGAAACAGTCCGCGGTTCCGTAGCCGACGAAGTCGACGGCGAATGCGAGCGGACAGCTGCCGGTCAGCTGCATCGATCCGGCGACGAGTGCGACCTTGCCGCTCGATGCGCTCATGGCAATCGTGCCGACCGCGTCCGGGGCCGGCAACGACAGCGAGCCGCCAGTGCCGGCTGCTTCCTGAACGAGGTAGTAGCTGCCCGCCGGAATCGTTCCTGACAGCGTTGTCGATGCCCACGACGTTCCGCTCGCGGAGGCGTACTGCACCGACCAACCGGCCACGCTGACGTCGAACGGCTCGCGATTGCGCAGCTCGATGAAATCGTTTCGGTAGACCGCGCCCGAGTTGCCTCCGCCTCCGTACGCCTGGCTGATGACGACGTTTGCTGGCGGCGCGATGATGGTGAACGCAATCGAGGTGTTCACCAGACCGCCCTGGTCGTCGGTCACGACCACCGGCAGCGCGAACAAGCCCGGCGAGTTGCCCGCGGTGATGACCAAGGAAAAAACGTTGTCGTTCGGCATGCCGTCCCCGCCGAGGCCGTCGTCCGCGAGATTCTGCGCGACGGGTCCAGCAATGGAGGACAGATCGATCGATACATGAATATTGGTGCCTGGCGGGCTCGTCGCGGGCCAGACCGCGACGGTCAGGAGCGACGACTCACCAACATTGACCGCAGGCGGATTCGCTGTGGCGACGGCATTGAGCGCCGCGGGCATCGTCGCCGAGTTTCGCGGTGTTGGCGCACCCACGACGAAATCTGCGGCGTTGTCGTCAGTGTCGACCGTGCCGCCGGCTTTTCGCAGCGCGGCTGTCGTGTTCGACAAGCCGGGTGTGGGACTTGTCTCCGCGCAACTGGCGCCGCCGAACCCGACGAGATCCTCGACTGACGTGTCGATCGGACAGCCCGTGCCGGTGAGCAGTGTCGTCGTGTGAACGAGCGCGACCTTGCCCGCGCTTGCGCTCATGTTGATTGTTCCGGTCGCATCAGGTGTCGGCAGCGCCACGGTTCCTCCGCCGCCCGCCCCTTCCTGAACGAGGTAATACCGTCCGGGATCGATCGTGCCGCTGAGCGGCGTCGCTTGCCATGAAGTACCGGTGCTAGAGGCGTATTGGACGGTCCATCCCAACACGTTCACCGGCACATTGCCCCGGTTGTACAGCTCGATGAAATCGTTTCGCAGCGTTGCGGACGCGTTTCCGCCGCCACCATAGACCTGGCTGATGACGATGTCGGGACTGACTGCGCGCGAGGTGATCGATGCGATGACGATTGCGATCAGGACGACCGCTGACGCACGACGGAGAGAATTCATGAGAAGCCTCACCTAACGCGCGCCGTCGCGCGCCCGCAGCTCGGCGGTTCGGTAGTTCGGGTCGCTCGAATTGTCGGACTAAAGGGAACGGTGGTTGAGTCGGCTGGAATTCTCTGCGACCCCGGATGAGCAGTCAACCGACGCCGGTCCAACGGTTTTTGAATGGCTGAGCCCTTTTCCCTTTTCCCTTTTCCCGTTCGGGTGTGACCTCCCCTGTCACACGTGCCTCTTAGACTCGACTCAACCGACGGCGTTCGCGAGTGGGTCGGTCGTGAAGAGGTGAGGATGATGGCTCGGTTCGATGGATCGCTCGCCCTGAGGTTCGACTTCGGCGAGCCGGCGCTTACGACGACGCTTGGGCGTGTTTCGAAGAATGCTCTGCGCCTGGCGCCGCCAATCGCGACGCCGCGTGGCCGAGAAAAGTATCGCATCCTCGAACATCGCCGTCGTCAGGCGCAGATCAAGGCGCGACGTCTTCTCGACGTTCTCAGCGAGTAAGGCTATGAAAAGGGAAAAGACAGATCACATCTGCGTCCGACACGCGATCTGCTTCCAGTGTTTCCGTGCCGGCGTCGAGAAAACCCGCGCCCGTCAGGACGCGTGGGCGCAGCGGTCGTTGCCGTTCGAGGCGGCTTCGCCGGAGCTCTCCCCTCGCGAGATTGCGCATCGCCGGCAGATGCTCGCGCATCTGACGAGGCGCTCGCAGCGCTCCTAGGATCGCGAGGTTCACGGTTCCCAGTTCACGGTTCTTGGTTCTTGCTTCAGAATCGAATTCCCGAACCGCTCATCGCGAATCCCGAGTCCCGTCGCGTGAGCGATCCACCGAGCTTCCGAGCCACCGACCCATCGAGTGACCGAGTGACCGAGCCACCGAGCGACCGACCCACCGGCTGCGGCTCTGAGTGGCAAGCTAACAACAGAGAAGGGGAACTGCCCCGGCCGGACGGTCCCCAGTCTCTGTTCCGACGGTCCCCGAGGCTCGTCAGTGATGCAAGGCACCGCGACCGCGTCCGCGAGGGCCGGACGGCAGGTCGCGTGCTTTCGCGCGCTGCTCAGGCGTCAGAATCTGGGCGATCTTCAGCTGCAGGTCGACCCGTTCGGCCAATGCCGCGGCCTCGGCTTCGTTGACCGATGCCTTTAGCTGTTCGATCCTCGCGGTGTCTGGTGCGTCGGCGAATATCGCCGCGTTCAAGTCGCGGTGCAGATCCCCCAGCTTCCTCATTGCGCTGTCGTCGGTTCGACGTTCCTGGACGAGCGCCTGAATCTGCTGACGCTGCGCGTCGGTCAAATCGAGCTGCCGTAAGGCCGCAAGCGGACCGAAACCAGGTCCGCCGCCCCGCTGTGGCCAACCGCCCTGGTCCTGCGCCGACAGTGACGCGATAGCGACGATCGTTGCGAGTGTTACGGTCAACATGCTCCAGAATATGCGTGACTTCATGCTCATCTACGTGTTCTCCTGTGCTTCGATAGACCATGGCCGCGCCGTGTTTATTCCGGCCTGACGTCGACGCGGGCTGCCTCCGGCGGTCGACCTGTTCGCGATCGGACTACCACGCCAGCGATTCAGATGTATTTGTATTGGGGGAACTTTCAGGCCCGCCGGGCGGAGTCTGAATAAAGACCCCGCCCCACAGCAACACTGGTCCGCCGGGGAATAATCGTGGGTTGGACCTGGTCTAACGGTCGGTAGGGTGAGGTGGCTGGAGAGTGCCGCGCGATCCACGAAGGCCGTCGAGCGAGCCGGTCGACCCGAGACTGATGCCTCGAGACTGTCGACCGAGACTGGCGATTTGCGCCTGGCGACTGAGACTGGCGATTCCGACCCGCGACTGTGACCGCCGACTGCCGACTGTCGACTGCCGACTGATTGATGGATGCCGATCGCGGGCTCGTCGAAGCCGCCGCCTCCGGTAGCCGTGAAGCGTTCGACGAGCTGGTCCGCCGCTACCAGGTACCCATCGTGAACCTGGCGCGCGCGCTCACGGCCGGCAGCGCCGATGCAGAGGATCTCGCTCAGGAGGTGTTCGTGCGGGCGTGGCGCAGCCTGCGGGGTTTTCGCGGCGAGAGCTCGTTCCGCACGTGGCTGCATCGCGTGGCCCTGAATGTCATTCAGACCCATCAGGGGCGTCTCGCGCGGTTCCGGCGCATCTTTCAGCCGGCGCCGGAGACCTCCGTCGCTGATCCAGTCGACCGGGCGCCTGGCGCCGACGACGTGGAGGGTGACGTGATTCGTCGAGATACGATCGACAAAGCGTTGGCGGTGCTGCCGGCGGAGCTGAGAGTGGCGGTGACGCTGCGGGACGTTCAGGGCATGGAGTACCGCGAAATTGCCGAGGCGCTCGGCGTCCCGATCGGGACGGTCGAATCGCGCATCTTTCGGGGGCGGCAACGCCTTCGGCCGATGCTCGAGGCGCTGCGCCGGAGATGAAACCGATGTTGTCTTGTGAAGACGCGCACCGTTTGATCGCTCGACTGGCGGATGCCGACGAGGTCGAGCAGCGTCAGGCGCTCGACGCGCACCTCGAGTCATGCGCTCCCTGCCGCGCCGCACTTGTCGAGCAGCGCGACGTCGCGGCGATCTTGCGGTCCCGTCCTTCACAATCGCCTTCGCCCGAGTTCGCGAGTCGTCTCGCGTGGCGGCTCGACGAGGCGTCCGGTTGGCTCGGAATCGTGGATGCGAGGGTGTGGACGTTCCGGCTCGCGCCGATCGCGGCGGTGCTCGCGCTCGTGGCGATTCTCGCGTCCGGGTCCTCGACGACGCAGCGGTCGACCCAAACGCTCGAAGAGTGGGCGCGCAGCAGCCTCGACCCGAAGTCAGGGGCTTCGATGCTCTGGCAACCGGACGCGAACGCGGAATCGCTGCTCGAGGTGATGGCCACCGGCAAGACGTCGTCCACGGGAGGGGCGGCGGATGTCCGATAACCGGATGCGGATCTGGTTCGCGCTCTTCGTGCTCGCCGTATTCTGCGTGGGCCTGACCGCGGGGACGTTGATCGGGCGACGGATGGTTGGTCCGATCATGCCGCCAGGTCCAGCATTTGGCGCATTCGGGCCCGGGCGTCCGGGACGCGGCGGTCCCGGCGCAGAGCGGCTGGTCGAGCGTCTCACCGCCGACCTGCAGCTGACGCCGGAGCAGCGCGTTCAGGTCGAGGGCGTGCTGAAATCACGGCGCGAAAGGCTGAATCAGCTGCAGCACGACGTCCGCGAACGCTTCGAGCGCGAGCAGCAGGAGTTGCGGGCCGAGATTCGCAAGGTCCTCACGCCCGAGCAGCAGCAGAAATACGATCGGTTGATAGAGGAAGCGCCGCAGCGTGGTCCCAGCTGGCGCGAACGCGGCATGCCGCCACCCGATGCGCCGCGACCCGATCGACGCTGAAAGAGCCAGTGCCTGCCTGATGGGTGAGAATCAACATGAAGATCCGTCGTATCTTTTCCATGCTGATCGTTATCGTCGTGGTCCTCTCCACGGCGGCGCTCAACGCACGTGCGAAGCGTATGCACGTCGAGAGTCGGTGGCGGGATGTGGAGGTGATTGTCGACGGCGCGGCGACCGAGTGGCGCGACCCGCTTGTGCGATTCAATGATCAACCCATTTCGTTCGCCACGACGAATGACAGCGAGTTCCTGTATGTCGTCTTCGTCGCGAGCGAACCGCAGGCGCGCATGCAGATCCTCAGGCAGGGCCTCATCGTCTGGTTCGATGGAGGCGGCGGGGAGAAGAAGCGTCTTGGGATCAAGTATCCGATTGGCCGCGGGCTCGAAGGCGGGTATCGAGGCCGGCACGGGCAAGACGATCATCCAACGGGCGATCGAACACCGCCAGAGGATCGACCTGAGCGACAAGGCGAGCCGGAGATCGAGCCACCGAATCGCCTCGAGGTCCTCGGGCCGGACAAGAACGACGCGCGAAGCTACACGTCGGATCGTGCCCCAGGTATCGAAGTCAAGACCGGGCAGGCTGACGGCATCCTCACCTACGAGTTGAAGGTCCCGCTGCAGGCCAACGACGCGCATCCGCACGCCGTTGGCGCGAAGCCGGGGACGGTGATCGGACTCGGTCTCGAGATGCCAAAGCTCGAGCGGCCGGAGGAGAGCGGCCATCGCGTTGGTATGGGTGGCGGTGGCATGGGTGGCGGCGGCATGGGCGGTACGGGGGGGATGGGCGGAAGGGGCGGCCGGCACGGCGGTGGTGGTCGCAACTTCGAACCACCGAAGCCATTGGGCGGCTGGGTGTCGCTGCAGCTGGCCGGCGGACATTAATCAACCGGGGGACTTCGTCCCCGGACCCCCTTACGCCATCGCTCGCGGGGCCCCTTCGCCCAGCTCCGCTCCTGCGGCTCACTCGCTGCGCTCGTTCGCTAATCCCCCGGTTAGAGGCCCTGACCGACTCGAATCCGGGTTTTTGAGTCAAGTTTTCGGTCAAGGCCGTCCGCGCGACAGCGCCGCGTTATCAAGCGATGCGATCTAGCGAGGCGGAGCCTGGACGGTCTGAGGCGGAGCCTCGCTAGAATTCGTGTTGTGGATAGACTCGGACAATGATTGACGCAGTTGTCGCGGCCTTTCTTCTCGGCGGAATCAGCACTATCGGTGACTTCATCTGGGCCGAGCTCAAGCTGCACAATCGGGTCGTCCTCGGTCTCATTCATGGCGGTGTACTGTGCCTCTTTATCGGCGCCATCGTCGGCGCACGCGCGCGTCGGATGTTCATGGGCGCCGCAATCGGCCCGTTCATCGGCGTCTTTGCGGCTGCGGGGTATTACGCGCTCGCACCAGCGCTTGGGTGGGGCGCGATGTTCCCGATGTGGATGTTCTTCTGGTTCTGCTTCGCCCTTATGGGCGGGATCCTGCGCGGTGGAGAAAGCGTCACGACTGCCGCGCTGCGCGGTGTCCTCGCGGCAGTTCTGTCAGGCGTCGCGTTCTACGCGATCTCCGGTATCTGGACGCACCCGTCACCAGGCGGCCCCAATTACATGCGGCACTTCCTCTCGTGGACCTTCGCGTTCTTTCCGGGATTTGCGGCGCTCTTCGCCGGAAGACCCGACCGTGGCGCAGCGTCAGGAATTTGCACGCGCGCTTGCATCGTGGGAGAACAGAAAGGGAGGGAGTAACAACAGAACGTGAGAAAAGGGATCAACAGGAGAAAGCGAGAAGAGGAGAAAAACAGTAAGGTTTTCTCCCTTACTCCCTTCCTCCTGTTGATTCCTGTTCTCCTGTTCTCCTGTTATCTCCCGTTCTCTCCTGGCCAGCGCTCGGCCGCGGACGCGAACAGCGCATTGAACAGCAGCTTGAACGTCCCGTGTGGCTGCGCGCGCTCGAGGATCTCGGGACCGTACAGCAGCACGTGTCCCTTGCCGAGCGGCGCCTCGATTGCAACGACCCCGCGATCGAGATACTTCTGACCCCACGCCCATCCGCTGTGCAGCGGCGTCGGGGTATCGAACCAGGCGATGACGCGGATGCCCGCTTCTTTTGCGCCTGCGCCCAGCTTGAACACCGGGCTGTTGTCGAAGAAGAAATCGGTACGCTCGCTCATTCCGCGCGCGACCGGCGCCGAGACGTCCACGCGTGCGGTGAGCACGGATCCCGGCACGAAATACTTCGATCGCGGCAGCGGAGCACCGTTCTCGACGAGGTGATCTTCGATCGGCAGCTTCAGCGCCGCGGCGAGGTTTGCGGCCGAGTCGCCGATCGCGATGACGGTTCCTCCGCCCTCGATGAACGCACGGATGTTCGGCAGCGTCCGATCGATGGTCACACGTCCGATCTGCGACCGGTATTCGGCGGGAATGTCGTCCGCGCCCGGATCGGCGCCGCGGCCGCCACGGCCTCCTCCCGATGCCGACGGGATGCCGCCGTTTGGAAAGATCAGCGCGTCGTACTTCGCGTTGAGGTTTCCCGCATCGAGCTCCGGCGCGTACACGCGAGCGAACGGAAACTGGAACTGCTCGAGAATCCAGCGCGTCCAGCCTGACTCCATCGAGCCGCCGTATTGATCCCACAGTCCGATGCGCGCTGCACGGAGCTTCGGCAGCGGCGCGGACTCGCCGCCCGATGGTTCGAAGCTGACGCCGACATCTTTCGCAATCTGCTGAACGCGCGAGGTCGTCGATGCGCTCGGCCCCGTCGAGAATCCCCAATAGACGTCCGCACCGGCGGCCAGCAGCCGGTTGACGGCGATCGCGGCATCGTTCACCTCCTGTTTGAACGTGTACCGCGTGGCCCGTGCGGTCGTCGTCGTCACACGACCGGGCGGCGTCGCGACATTCCAGTCCGTGACTTTCTCGAACGGTCCGCTGAACGGTTCGAGGATGCGGTCGAACTCGACACCCATCTGGAATGCGAGCGTCCAGCCCGCGTTGTCGTACGGCGGGGTCGGCGGCGCACCCGGATAGGGAATGACGTTCGGATGATCCTGCGGCTCGAACATGTCGAGCACGTGCGGCCGGAATGCCTGGGCGGTCATGACGATGAACGAGCCCGCCGGGTAGGTCCTGGCGCCATCCTGTCTGGCCTTACGCGGCCGGAGCGTGATGCCCACTCCGGCGCCGCCTGCGCCCGGCGTCGCCGACGAAACACCGGCGAGGCTCGCGCTCACACCGGCATGAGCGGACGGAATCTCGAAACTGCGCGTCGCGCGCAACACCGTGACGTTGACTTCGCGCAGCGCGTTGATGAACTTGATTGCCGTCAGGAAGTCCGGCTGGTCAGACGGAATGATGTAACCGCGTGGATCGCGCAGCTCCGGCGTGCGCAGTGACGCCCAGATCTCGGCCTCGCGATCCGCATCGACGGCGCCCCCGCGCCCGCCCGCTCCCGGCCGCTCGGCCACGGCCTGCAGCCGCGTCGGCGACGGCGTCCACGTGTCCTGGCTCCCGCGCTCGATCGCGCGCTGTCCCATCTTGTAGATGTTGTAGAGCAGGTGTTCACGGTTGCGCGAGGCATAGTCGATCACGGCTCGATCGAACGAAATCGAGTAGTCCACCGACTGTTTGAATCGCCACTCCTGCGGTGCGATCGGATACGGGAGATCGCGATTGGGAATCTGCCGCTGGATGACCAGCGGGATCCGCATCGGCGTCGGGCTGCCGATCGTTTCCGTGAGGATCGCGATGATGTTGTGAAAGTTGCCGGTATTCCTGATGCCGCCGTTCCACCACCCGTCGTACGCGCCGCCCGACGCCATCGTCGCTCCCGGCTTGCCTTCTGCGGCGAGGCGCTGGTGCATGTGGGTGCCGAGCGCCTGCAGGCCGAGAATCAGGAGCGGATCGAGATTGAAGTTATATGGATCGCGTTGCGGTGACGACCAGACGACCGTCCCGGCCGGCCCGCTCTGGTGGTCGTTGTACAGAATCTGCGGCACCCACTCGTGATAGAGGACACGATTGATGTTCTCGGTCTCGGCCTGCGTCGACGCGAAGAAATCGCGGTTATTGTCATGGCCGATGTACTTCTGATACAGGCGCGGCAGGCCGGCGAACGAACGCTTCCCGGGGACCGGGTTGCGCATGTACCAGTCGGCGACGAGCTCGTTGCCGTCCGGATTCGCGTGCACGAAGAGCACGATGCAATCGTTCAGAATCCGCATCGTCTCTTCGTCGGTCCTGCTGACCATCTGGTAGATCATCTCGACGAGCTGCTGTGCGCCGAGCGTTTCGGTGGCGTGCAGCCCGCCATCGATCCAGACGACTGCCTTGCCTTCCTTCGCGAGCCGCCGCGCGTCGTCTTCGCGCAGGCCGTCGGCCAGCGCCAGCCGGCGTGAGATGTCCTTGTACTTCGCGAGATTCCTGTGGTTCTCCGGCGACGTCACGATCGCCATCAGCTGCGGCCGCCCTTCGGCGGTCTTCCCGATTTCCTGAACGACGAGCCGGTCCGACTGCGCGTCGAGCTTCTTCCAGTACGTGGCGATCTTCGTGTAGTTCGCGAGCTGGTAGTCGTCGCCGATGTTGAAGCCGAATTCTTCTTTCGGAGAAGTGATGTGGGTTTGAGAAGAAGGAACTGGAATCAGCGCGAGCGTGAGGAGTGCGAGAAAGAGACGCATGGCGCGGAGTATAGCCGAAGCGCCTGCGGCTGCGGCGGGCCGCGAACGCGGTCCCGCCGCGCGAGCGGGGGTGGGGCCCCGCGAGCATTAAGAAAAGACGAGGAAGAAAGGAGAAGAAAGGAGGCTCACCCGAAAGCTCTACGTGTCATGACGATCACGAGCATCGCGATCGCCGCGAAAATACCGAACGCGAGCGCGCCGCTGACCACCATGTTCCAAAGCGCGGACCGGTTGCTCGCCCATGACATGACGATCGACGCGGCGATGGCGACCGCGCACGCGCCGGCCAAGACAAGAACGAAGATCACAGAAGGAACAGATTCGCTAGCCCGAGGAATAAGAAGAACCCCATGCTGTCGGTGATGAACGTCAGCATGACGCTCGAGCCTTGCGCGGGATCGCGGCCGATTCGAGAGAGGACGATCGGGACGAAGACGCCGACGAGCGCAGCGACGACCAGGTTCAGCAGGACGGCGCCGCTCATGACGATCCCGAGCGACGGCGACCTGTAGACGATCATCGCGAACAGACCGACGACGGTTCCCCACAGCAGGCCATTGAGGAGGCTGACGGTCAGCTCCTTCCGCAACAAGTGGACGCCGCTCGATGACGTGATCTGATCCAGCGCGAGACCGCGAATCACGAGAGCGACGGTCTGATTGCCGGTGTTGCCGCCCACGCTCGCCACGATCGGCATCAGCGTCGCGAGCGCAACGAGCTGCTGGATCGTGTGCTCGAAGGCACCGATGACCCGAGACGCGATGAACGCGGTCGCGAGATTCACCGCAAGCCAGGGCCAGCGGTTTCTCGCGGAGTCCGAGACCGGCGCGAAGAGATCTTCCGCCTTTCGGAGACCGGCCAGCGCGAGCACCTCGTTACCTGACGACGTGCGAATGAAGTCCATCACCGCATCTGCGGTGACCCTGCCCAGCAGCTTTCCGCGATCGTCCACAATCGGCGCCGACAGGAGGTCGTAGCGTTCGAACGCCTTGGCGATCTCGCTGGCTTCGTCGTACGGGTGAAACGCCTGGACGTTCGCATCCATGATCGAAGTGACGGGCGCCGATGGATCGGCAATGAGCAGGACGCCGAGGCCGATCGATCCGATCAGGACGTTTCGCGTGTCGACGACGAAGAGACGGTCTGTTTGAGAGGGAAGGCTCCCACGTCGACGGATGATGGCGATCGCTTCTGCGACCGTCTGCGACTCGCGCAGGCTGAGCGCGTCCTGCATCATGAGCCGCGCCGCTGTCGATTCGCCGTAGGCTCGGCTCTCTTCGACCCACGTGCGGTCGCGGGCGTCGAGGAGGGCCGCGATTTCCTGCACGATTTCGTCCGGCAGCGATTCCGAGAGATACCGCAAATCGTCCGCGTCGAGCTCGCGTAGCATCCTGACGAGATCCGCCTGGGGCGTGTTCTCGACGAGCGATTCTCGGATGCCGGCACTGACTTCGACGAGCGCCTGCGCGGCGGCACTCGACGTCAGCTCACGCCAGACGACCGAACGATCGTCGAGCGGCAGCGACTCCAGAATGTGGGCCACGTCAGCGGGGTGCAGTCGCTTCAGACGCTTGTGCAGCTCGACGAGGTTCTGTCGGTGCTGCATCTGCTCGAGCAGCGCACTCTTTGGTGTCTCTTGACGCCGCGCGACTGTCTCGAGCAGCCGGTGTTTCGCCAGCAGGCGATGAATTTCGGCGAGGCTTTCCTCTAGACGAAGCTGCGATGAAGGATCCATGGTCGATTCCCGTCCGACAGCCGCTCAGGCCTTCAGAAATGCGAGCGCGGTGAGGACGTCCTCGATATCCGCCACTGTATGCGCGGCGTTGACTTGAAACCGAATCGTTTCGTCGCCGCGAGGCACGACAGGGAAAGTCAACCCAACGGCGAGCACACCGCGATCGTAGAGGCCGCGGACCATGCTCCGTACCCGATCGGTGTCGCGAACGAGCATTGGCACGACCGGATGCGGGCCGGGGATCGATTCGAACCCAAGCGACTCGAGTCCCTGACGGAACTGAGCGGTGCGGGCCTTCAGATGCCGGAGGCGTTCACGGCCTTCCGTTTCGTCGGCGATGTCGACGGCTTTCACCGCGGCCGCGCAATCGGCTGCGCCGAGCGGGTTCGTGTAGATGTAGGTATCCGCCTTTTGCCGCACCGCTTCCACGAGCTCGGGGCTGCCAGCCACGAACCCGCCGTTCACGCCGAACGCCTTCCCGAACGTCCCGACGAAGATGTCGACGTGCGCGCCGCAGTGCTCTTCAGTGCCGCGTCCGGAATGGCCATAGGCAGCGACGCCGTGCGAATCGTCCATGACGGTCACACTCCCGTCGCGGAACCTGTGTTCGTGGCGTCGGGTGACCTCCACGATCGCATCGACGGGAGCGTTGTCGCCCCGCATGCTGAAGATGCCGTCGAAGATGACGATGACGCGACCGGCCGTCGCCGGGACGCGTTCCAGGTGCGCCTCGAGATCGCCGACGTCGTTGTGCTTGAAGATTGCGCGCTGCGCCGACGGCACGTTCGCAATGCGCATCGCGCGAATGATGCAGTTGTGATTGAGCTCGTCGCCAATCCAGAACGTGTCCGGGCCCGAAAGAGTGATGGCAAGGCCGAGGACCGTCGTGTAGGCCGAGTTGAAGACGCGAGCAGCCGGCCGCCCGACGAACGTGGCGATCCGGTGTTCGAGTTGGACGTGAGGCGCGAACGTTCCGTCGATGAATCGCACCGCCCCGGGGCCGACACCGAACTCGCGCGACGCTTCATCGGCCGCCTCGAGCAGCGCGGGATGATGCGACAACGAGAGATAGCTGTTGCTGTTCATCCGGATGAACTCGCGATCGCTTCCGTACAGCCGGTACCGCGGCCCTTTGCGGCCGTCGCCGGGTACATATCCGACGATCACGCGTTCCGAAGCTTTCGCACGTCCTTCCTGTGCCAGCTTCGCGACGTCCCCCGTCAACGCAGCGTTGAGCTTGTCGAGTGACATAGCCATAGAGCGTAAGTCCTCGGCCCGTCAATCAAGAAATGCAACTGAGGGAGGGCGCAGTTCCTCTTTTGTCCGACCGTCGATCACGACGGTAATCGCCGGAACGAATCGGATCCTGCGTCGTGCCGATAAGTTCGTTTTTCAGAAGGCCTTGTGTGAAGCCGCAGCCGACCCGCCGTTGGGTATGCCTTTTGCGCCACTCTCTCCGCCGCGGGAACTGCGATCCCGTACCAGGAGGAAGCTCATGTGGCGTTTCATCATTGCGATCGCGATAGTGTTCCTGATCGTTCAACCCGCAGCAGCATTGCAGCAGGGACGGGGCGGTGGCCCGAAACCCAAGCCAACGGTGCCGCATTCGTCAACGCCGGCGGGGACCGCTCGCGGCAGTCAGGCTACCAAAGCACATGCACCGGCGCCGAAACCGGTGAAGCAGAGCACGCATCCTCAAGGTAAGACTCCGAACGCAGGTGCGACGCGCACGCACACGAACTCAAAACCCGCCGCGGCAGCCGCGAAATCGTCGACCCCCGGAAATACGAAGAAGGCGACCGTGTCGGCGCCGACAACGACCTCCGGAAATACGAAGAAGACCACCGCGCCGGCGGCGACAACGAGCTCCGGAGATACGAAGACGACCACCGTGTCGGCGGCGACAACGACTTCCACGGGCACGCTGACGCCGGTTCAGCAGAAGCTCCAACGGAACACGAACCTTGCCGCGAAGCTGCAGAGCCGTCTGCCGTCCGGGACGAATTTAATGACCGCAGCGGCGGATTTCCGGAACCTCGGTCAGTTCGTGGCAGCGGTCAACGTCTCGAACAATCTCGGAATATCGTTCACCCAGTTGAAGACGAAGATGGTCGACGAGGGCCTGAGTCTCGGTCAGGCCATTCAGTCAACGAAACCGACCGCGAACGCGACTGTTGAAGCGGATCGTGCCGAGCGCGACGCCCGAGTGATCATCGCCGAGACGGAGACAACCACCTCGAAGAAAGTGAAGAAGCCGTCAGGCGTTTCCGGGACCAGTCGATAATGCGCACGAGACGTCGGGTCGGTGCCGTGGTGATCTGCTTCGCGACGACCGCCTCCACCGCTTTGGCGCAGGGGAACGGACACGGCCACGTGAACGCTCATGTCACTACTCAAGTGCCGGGCGGGAGCGGGCCGTCGGCAGCCGGCGCCCCCGTGCTGCAGCCGACCGGCAGCGGCGTGAGGAACTTCGGCTCGTGGCTGGACGATGCGTCAGTCATCGGCGACGGACGGGGAACATTGAGCCTCTCGTTCGGATACTGGAAAACGCCTGGCTACCACGAGCTCGACGTGCCGGTCATCGACGGCGGCATTGGCCTCGCGCGCCGTGTCCAGTTCGGGTTCACCGTCCCGTACTATCACGCCAGCGCGCCGGGCGGTCCCGCGGATCGCGGACTCGGTGATTTGTATCTGAGCTCGAAGATTCAAATACAGGAACCCGTCGAGGGCCATCAGGTTGGGTTCGCCGTGTCGCCGATGTTGGAAGTGCTCAGCTACGCGCCGCGGCCGGATGTGTCGCGGCTCGGCTGGGCGATTCCAGCGAGTCTTGAGGTGCAACGTTCCGGCTGGCGCGCGTTCGGCAGTGTCGGATATTTCTCGCGCGGCGCGCTCTTTGCGAGCGGCGCGCTCGAAGTCGCGCTCTCCGATCGGGCGTGGGTCACGGGATCGATCAGCGAGTCGCGATCGACCGAGCGCGATGATCTGAGCGCGGCGCTCGGCGTGAGCAAGACGAGAACGGACGTGAGTGGCGGATTGAGCGCGTCCGTCTCGCCGAAGCTCGCGATCTTCGGATCGATTGGCCGCACGATTTCGCAACAGGATTCAACCAGCGCGACCGTGTTCTTCGCGAGCGGCGTCAGCTTCAGCTTCGAGGCATGGAGGCGCCCGCCGCGACCGACACAGAGCGCGAAGTAGCGGTCGGCCGCCGCACGGTCCGCATCCGGATCCCGCCGGCCGGCCTCAGCGTCATGACCGCTTGCATCCGCACGCCTCGCGTGTCGAGCGACTCCAGCCGCCAGCGCTGTGCCAACGTCGCGAGGACGAGGATCCCCTCCGTCCACGCGAACGACTCGCCGATGCACACGCGCGTGCCACCGCCAAATGGAAAGTACGAATATTTCGGCCGTGCTTTGACGCGCTCCGGCAACCAGCGATCGGGGTCGAAACGGTCAGGCTCGGGGAAGAACCGGACGTCGCGGTGCATCAAGTACTGCGAAACGAGCACCACGGTCCCCTGCGGGATCGTGTATCCGCCAAGCTCGAACTCCGCCAGCGCGCGGCGGCCGATCGCCCAGGCCGGCGGATAGCACCGCATCGCCTCGGCAAGCACCATCCGCGCGTACGGCAGCCGCGCGACATCGTCCGCAGTCGGCGGGCGACTGTCGAGAACGGAATCGAGCTCGTCGTGAAGCCGTCGCTCCACGCCGGGATTCTGAGCGAGCAGCCGCCACGTCCACGCCAGCGCGTTGGCCGTCGTTTCATGGCCGGCGAGGAAGATCGTCATCGCCTCGTCGCGCACCTGCTTGTTGCTCATCCCGGTGCCGTCTCCCTCGTCGTCCGACGCCAGCAGCAGCATCGAGAGCAGATCGCCGCGATCGCTGGATGACCTGCGCCGATCCTCGATCATCCGGTAAATCAGCCGATCGAGGTGCCCCTGCGCCCGCTCATATCGCCGCATGACCGGCAGCGGAAGATGCTCGAGCAGCGCCGCGAGGGGTGACATCGTGATTGGAAACGCCTCGAATACGGTCGTGAGCGCCTCGCGAACGCCTGCGGCATCGTCCTCGACATCGGTTCCGAACAACGTCTCGCCGACGATCATCAGTGTGAGCCGATTCATTTCGGCCGAGACGTCCAGCGTCTCGCCGTCCCGCCAGCGGTCGGCCATTCGCTGCGCGTGCGAGATCATCGCGTCGGCGTAACCGGCAATGCGCTGTTTGTGAAACGCAGGCTGTGCAAGCCGGCGCTGCCGGCGATGGAAGTCTCCTTCGCTCGTCAGAAGGCCGTCACCGAGCAGCCGGCGAGCGCGCTCGAGTGCCCGTCCTTTCTTGAACAGGCGCGCGCGCGTGATCAGGACGTCTTCGATGTAATCAGGATGATTCAAGAGCACGAACAGCTGCCGTCCGACGCGGAACGCGACAATGTCGCCGAACTCCTTCGCGAGCCGTTCGAGGGTGCCGAGGCGGTCGCGCCGCATACGCTCGGCGAGCGGCAGGCCGAAGAAGCGAGGCGGCGGACCTGGCGGCAGGCGCATACGGTCATCGTACATCCATAAGAAGCCCTTATTGGAAGACAGACGGTCGCCAGCCTACTATCCAACCGTTGCAACGATTTGCTGCACTGCCCAGAGCCAGGAGCCAGGAGCCCAAAGCTGGAACGTCGAGGAGTCGCGATGAGATTCAAGGGTGCCGCTGCGATCGTCATGTTCATGGCCGGCCTGGCGTTCACGACGCGGGCGCAGAGCCCTGACGGCAACCTGTTCAACGAACGCCTCTTGGAGGCATTCACGTATCGCAACATCGGTCCGTTCAGGATGGGCGCGAGGACGTCGGACATCGCGGTACCCGTTTCTCCGACGAAGGCTCATCTCTACACGTTCTACGTCTCCTTCTGGACCGGCGGCGTCTGGAAGACCACCAATAACGGGACGACGTTCGAGCCCGTGTTCGATCGACAGAAGAAACTCACGATTGGCGATGTGACGGTGGCGCCGTCGAACGCGGAAATCGTCTGGGTCGGAACGGGCGACGCGTTCACGTCCCGCAGCTCGTACGCCGGCGACGGCGTCTACAAGTCGACCGACGGCGGCAAGACGTGGACGAACATGGGTCTCGCGGACTCGCACCACATCGCCCGAATCGCGATCCATCCGACCAACCCCGACATCGTCTACGTCGCCGTCATGGGCCACCTGTTTTCCGAGAACGAAGAGCGTGGCGTGTTCAAGACGACGAACGGCGGTGCGAGCTGGGAGAAAGTGCTGTATCTCAACGCCAGAGTGGGAGTCATCGATCTCGTGATGAACCCGAAGGCGCCCGACACGCTTTACGCCGCGACATACGACAAGCAGCGCCTGCCGTGGCAGATGATCAACGGTGGTCCCGGGTCGGGTATCCACAAGACAACCGACGGCGGTCGTACCTGGACGAAGCTCGCGGGTGGTCTGCCGGAAGGTCGTATCGGCCGCATCGGCCTCGACATCTATTTGAAGAACCCGGAGATCCTTTACGCGGTGGTTGAGAATCAGAACGATCGTACTGGTCCTGCGCCCGGTGGTCGCGGTCAGGCGCCAGGTGTCGTCAACACGATCGGCGGGGAGGTGTATCGGACCGCGAACGGCGGCGGGACGTGGACGAAGATGAACGCGGACGACTACAACGTGAGCCCCAAAGGCCCGTACTACTTCAGCCAGATTCGCGTGGATCCCAACAACGATCAGAACATCTTCGTGACGCAGGACGGCTTCCGTCATTCGATCGACGGAGGGAAGACCTGGGACACGAATCGCACCTTTCCGCGGATGTTCGGAGATTTTCGGACTCTCTGGATCGATCCCGAGAATTCCGATCGCATGATCGCCGGCAGCGATGGAGGCATCGCCATTTCGTACGACGGCGGGGCGACGAGCGATCACTTGGCGAACATTCCTGTCGGCGAAATCTATGCAATCAGCGTCGACATGGACGAATCGTACAACATCTACGCGGGTCTCCAGGATCACGAAAACTGGCGAGGGCCATCGAACACCGGTCTGAACAGGGTGACGCCGAACGACTGGCTCGCCGTCGGGGACGGCGATGGCATGTCGACGCTCGTCGATCCGAATGACAGCCGCTGGCTCTACACCAATCGCGAGTACGGTTCTCACTATCGACTCGATCAGAAGTTCGGGATCCGCACGAGCATCATGCCGCGCCGGCCGCAGGGAGAGCCGCGGTATCGATTCCTGTGGGAGACGCCGATTTACATGTCGCCGCACGACAGCCGCGTCATCTACACCGGTGGCGAAGTCCTGCTGCGATCGACCGACCGCGGCGATCACTGGACCGAGATCAGCCCGGACCTGAGCACGAATCCAGCCAACAGGATCCTGCCGTCGTCGGAAGGCGGCGTGCCGGGCGGGATCCCCTGGTTCGCGATTTCGTCGATCTCGGAATCGCCCGTGACTCGAGGTGTGATCTGGGCGGGGACGAGCGATGGCAAGGTCCACGTAACGCGCGACGACGGCGCGACGTGGACGGATGTGACGGCAAGGATTTCAGCGGCCGGAGGACGCGAGGACGCGTACGTCAGCCGCGTCCGCGCTTCCTCGCACGTCGCAGGACGAGCGTACGTCGCGAAGACTGGCTACCGGTTCGACGACTTCGATCCGTACCTCTATCGAACAGACGACTTCGGCGCAACGTGGAAGTCTATCTGCGCCAACCTGCCGCAGGAACCCGTCAACATCATAGTCGAGGACCGGAAGAACCCCGACCTGCTCTTCGTCGGCAACGACACCGGCGTGTTCGTGGCGATCGACGGCGGCGCGCGCTGGGTGAAGATGAACAACAACATGCCCAACGTGCCGGTGAAAGATCTCCTCGTCCATCCTCGAGACAACGATCTCGTCATCGGTTCGTACGGGCGCGATCTCTGGATCGCGAACATCGCGCCGCTCCAGGAGCTGAACGAGGCGACTCTCGCGAAGGACGTTCATGTGTTCGCGATCCGGCCGACTGTGCAGCGCGTGACCTGGTCGTTTGCCGCCAACGATTACCTCTTCGGCCAGCGACACCTGCAAACGCCGAACGAAGCGAATGGCATGGTCATTCGATACTACGTGAAGCGCGACCTGGCGACGAAGCCTGCGGTTGTCGTGACCGACGCCAATGGACGCGAGGTCGCACGGCTGCAGGGCGGGAGCGCGGCCGGCATCAACACGGTCGTGTGGAGCACGCGCACGCAGAGCGGCGAGCGCGGTGCGGGTGTAGGTGCCGCCGGCGCCGGCCGCGGCGCCAACATCATGGAGCAGCTGGCCCCGCTCGGTGAATACACGGTCACGCTGGAGGCCGGCGAGACGAAGTCGACGCAGAAGGCGGTGATCGCGAAGACACAGGGCTGGTCGCTCGCGCCCTCACCGCAGATCATTCGTTCCCGTTGACTCAACGTTTGTAGAGCGGGGTCTTCAGACCCCGCTCCGGCGCGGTCTAAAGACCGCGCTCTACACGGCTCCGGCTCTGGCGCGGTCTAAAGACCACGCCCTACACGGCCGCCTGCGCGCGCGCGGCCGCGCGTCGTAACCCGCGGAACCAGAGCCATCCAATTGCCACGCAGAGCACGGCGGCGAGGAGCGACGGAACCAGCGCGCCAGGAAAAGGACGTTGCAGACCTCGTGATACGGCACCGACGGCAACCATTACCGCGAGCGCGAGCGGCAGCATCGTGAGATCTGCTCGGAGCAGCGTGACATAGGCGACGACGAGCCCAGCGCTCGTCACGAGCCCCGCGGCAATCCAGCTTCCGAGGTGCAAGCCAACCGGCGCGCCTGCGCCCAGGAACCCGAGCAGGGCGACCGTCACGATCGCCAGCGCCTGTCGTCGCGTCCACCCGCGAGTCATTCGATCGATTACCGCGAGCGCGACCAGCATCACCGCCATGCGCATCATGAACCCCGGAAGCGGTTCCAGAGCCGTTGCCAGAAACGGGATGACCGTCCCTAGCGCGCTGACTTCCGGCGCGTGCGCCCATGGTGGTGTCCGCAACCAGGCAGCACCGGCGGCGATTGCTGCAGCGAAAAAGCCGGCCGCAATCGCCAGGCGAATGGCGTGCGAATCGTCGAGACGGCCTGCCCCGGCGAGCCGGTGCGGCACCGAGCCAATCGCCAGGCCGACGAGGACCGCCGCGATCGTCAGGCCGACCAGCTGACCGCCCGCAATGATGGCGAGCTGCAGCGGCAGGGGCTGCGAGGTCGGCAGCTGCGCGAGCAGTGTGGGCCAGAGATTCAACGCGTTCGCGACGGAAACGAGCAGCATCACGCCCGTGCCTGCGACGAACAGCCACGGAGCGTATCGGCGACGGCTCCACGCAATCACACCGGCAACCGCAGCAGCAACGAGCAGCCCTCCAAAGACGACGCCGTTGAAGATCCGGACGATCGTCGACCGCGTCTCCGCCGCGCGGTTACGGCGCTGCCAGTCCTCGGGCTCGTAGATGAACCGCCGCAGGCCCGCGATCTCGTTACCCGCAATCTGCACTTCGTTTCGCGGTTCGCCTTGAGGGAGCGGCGCGAGCTTCGCGTCGGCGAACGTGAACGTCCAGTCGGTCCGTGCCTTCAGTTTCGAGGGACGCGCCGACACTTCGCGAGCCTCACCCCGGGCGGCATCGAGCGAGGTCTGTTTGAGGAGCGCCTCCTGAGCGAGCTGCCGCGCGGCGTCCTCCTCGAGCGACGCTCCGCTCCGCCCTTCGGGAAGCGTGTGCTGCGCGATCCGCGCTCCGGCCGGGCTGTCCACGATGACGAGCCACTCTTCGGCTCGCTCAGCGATGTCTCCCTCGAACCGCGCGATGCGCACGCGCCATCGTGGTTTCGGGAGATACGTTCCCAACAGCTCCTTGCGCCGCTGTTCGCCTGCTGTCTCCGAGACGAACTCGTGGGCGCCGCCGCGGCCATCATCGGGAACCGGCAAGACGCGCCAGGGTGGCCCGACCGTGAAGCCCTGTCCTTCCAGCGCACGTCGCCCGAGATTACCTGCCGTTGCTCGATCGACCGACAACGGTTCGATGTCAGGCCGAGGCAGAGCCGCGACCACGCACAGCACGGCGCCGAGCGCGCCGAGCCCGAGCCACGCGCTGCGCGTGCGTGCGCCGATCGTGTAGCCGGGCTGCGCGACGGCGACGGCTGGACGCTCGGCCGGCGGCGGCGGCGTCCACGCGGCGTTGCGATCTGCTAGTGAGAGCTCGGTCCATCGCCCCGCCTGGATGCGCCGCCACAACACGACGCCGAGCGGAACGAGCGTCAGCACGACGACCACCGTTTGGTGGAACCAGATTCCTGGCGCGCTGGCGAGGAAGATTGGCAGCGCGCTCAGCACAGCGTCGAATGTGAAGTGGAGGACGATCCCCGGAAGGAGACCGAGGTAGACGTACAACAACCCGAATCCAATCGACGGGATGATCAACTCGACGGGTCGCGCGAACGATGGCTGATTCGGATACGGCGCATGGCCGGCTCCGAAAATAAGAGTCTGCACGATGAACCCGAGGACGAGAAAGAGTCGGCGGCGGCCGAATCGATCTCCAATGAGGGCTGCGCCTGCAAGCGGGACGGCACGAAAGAGGCACTCTTCCCAGAAACCGGCCTGCGCCGAGATCGCGATTGCCGAGAGCCAGGGCGCGTAGGTGGCAAGGATATCGGGATGCAGCAGTGCCTCGGCCGGCGACCACCAGCCGAACACGCGCGTCGCGAAGAGAAACAGCACGACGTCATACGCCAGGAAAATCGGGACGAGCAGATACCCGCCAACAGTGCCGCCGAGGATTGAGATCGAATTCCCCGGGCCTCGAGACCAGACGCGCCAGAACTGGGGGTGCGAAGGAAATGCACGTCGGGTGAGCGTCTCGGCCGCCATGAAAGAAAGCGTGAAGAACGCGGCGAATCCGACGAATATCGCGACGAGCGTTGCAATCTGCTGTCCGAGAAACGTCGAGCGGGGCAATGCCGTGTCGTACGACATCCACAGGAGGGGCCACTCGTTGATCGCGGCAAGCACTTGAAGAAGGGCGATCGCGACGCCCCATACCAGCGGCTGCCGCCAGAGGACCCATCGTGCGCGGAGCATGAAGAACAGGCCCACGCCAATGCCGCCCACTACATACACCATCGTCATGCCGAGGGTCGCACCCACGCCAATCGCCCGGTTGGCGGATCGCATGCTGTCGTACCGGCGGCTAAACGCTTCCGGCACTCTGACGAAGTGTGTGACCTCGGTGAGCCGATCGCCCGAGACAACCAGCCGAAGGCGATAGCGGCCTTCGTTGAGCGATGGTGACGGCCGCTCGTACGTGAAGGTGTGATCGACGCGCTTGCCCGGGCGCCGCTCCTGTCCTTGCTCGACGAGCGCAAACTTCGTGAAGTCGATCTGCCATTTCGAGCTGGCCGTGGCTTCGGCGATCCGGCGTGCCGCACCCGCATCGAGCGCGGCGCCGGGCTGGTCCTCGTTCAGTTTCTCGACGAACCCGTACGGCTTGCCGTCAGGCGTGAAGCGGAGGAGCGCTTCGTTGACCTCCCCCTCCCTGAAATGTCGGACCCGCCACGTGTACGCCGCGTACAGTCCGTCGCGGAGCATCTGCGTGAACGCTTCCTTGCCGCCCCCCTCCAGCTCCACGAACGTCTGCGTCTCGTCGTCGAGGGCGAACGACGCCGCCTGACGGTAGCCGGCAGGACCGAGGGCGTCGCGCGTCGCAATCGTCCTGGCGTCGGCAAGCGCACGCTCGCGGTCCATCGTGATGTCGAGCGCCACGATCGAAAACGCCTGCGGAAAGTAGCGAATGCTGACGAAGGTTCCGAGGAGGGCCGCGAGCCCGAGGGCAATCCAGAAGGAAGGGCGTTTCACACGGTTGCTCCTTGTCGCCGATCGTTGATGGTGCGCCTGATTCTACACGGCGGCGTCTAAGGAGTTGAACCTCGCCGGATGCGATAGCATCCCGTCCGTGCGCATTCGCACGGGCGCGCCCGCGGACGGTGTCATCGGCTTCTGGATGTCGGTGGCGCTGGTCATGGGCAACATGATCGGGTCCGGCATCTTCCTCCTTCCGGCATCGCTGGCGCCGTACGGAAGTTTGAGCCTCGGGGGCTGGCTGGTCTCGACCGCGGGATCGGTCATGCTCGCGCTGGTGTTCGCGCGCCTCGCGCGTCTCGATCCGGCAGCCGGCGGCCCCTACGCGTTTACGCGGCGCGCCTTTGGTGACCTCCCCGGGTTCCTCGTCGGCTGGGGCTACTGGATTTCGACGTGGGTCAGCCTCGGTGCGCTCGCCGTGGCATTCGTCGGTTACCTCAGTCCATTCTTTCCCGCACTGGTTCGTTCACCGCCTGCCGCAGCGCTGGTGGCGGTCGCCGTCGTCTGGTTGCTCATCGGCGTGAACGTCGCCGGTGTGCGCAGGGCCAGCTGGGTGCAACTGGTCACGACAGTTCTGAAAACTCTCCCCCTCGTTGCCGTCGGTTTCGCCGGCCTCGTCACCTTCGATTCAACGCATTTCGTCGTCGCGCACGGGAACCTTCGTGACTCGGCGGCCGCCGTCACGGCGACCGCCACGCTGACGCTGTGGGCATTCCTCGGTCTCGAATCTGCTACGGTGCCTTCCGGGAGCATTCACGAGCCGGAGCGGACCATCCCTCGTGCGACAGTCGTCGGCACTCTTCTGACAGCCGCCATCTACATCGCGAGCACGGTCGGTGTGATGAGCCTCCTGCCAGCGACAACGCTCGGACAATCCACCGCGCCATTTGCGGACGCGGCGCGGGCCGTTGCGGGAGGGGCCGCGGCGACAGCTGTTGCCCTCGGCGCCGGCGTCTCGTGTTTCGGCGCGCTGAATGGATGGGTGCTCCTCATCGGCCAGTTGACGCTGGCCATGGGCCGCGACGGCCTTTTCCCGAGTGTGTTCGCGCGCGTATCGAACCGCGGCGTTCCCGCTGCAGGGATGATCATCGCCGGCATCCTGACGACAGGGCTCGTGTCGTTGAACTACACGCGCGGACTCGTGGATCTCTTTACCTTCTTCATCCTGCTCTCGACGCTGAACACCCTGATTCCGTACCTGTTCTCCTCGCTCGCAGTGTTCCTGTTGCGGGATCCCGCCGAATCACAGGTCTCGAAGACGACCGCAGCGGTCGCGCTGCTCGCATTCGCATATTCCCTCTGGGCGATTGCCGGAGCCGGGAAGGATATCGTCTACTGGGGATTCCTCCTGATCCTCGTCGGCCTGCCGGTGTTCGTCGTCGTTCAGCGAACCTCGCCGGGAAGCGTGTCGTCGCGCGATTCCGTCTAAGCGCAACGGTATGAGGTCAGCCCTCGCGATCCGTTCGTGTTCTACGAGGTACGGCAGCGACAGAGTGTGATAAGAAGAGGGCATGAAGCTGCGTCGTCTGCTTCCCGCCGTGCTCCTTGGCTGCGTCGCAGTTCAGGCGCAGCAGCGTGCACCCGAAATCGATTCGATCAAGAAGGAGCAGCTGCGTGCCGACCTCTTCTTCCTGGCGTCTGACGGCATGCAGGGGCGGCTCACGGACACGCCGACGAACAGACTTGCCGCGGAGTTCATCGCGGCCAGATTCCAGCGCCTTGGCCTGACTCCGGCCGCACCCGGCGGATCGTACTTCCAGGCGTACGACTTGATGACGGCCACGCTAGGGCAGAGCAATCGGCTCGCGATCGGCAGCACACCGGCACGGACGCCGCAGGATTTCTACCCGTTGCGTTTCAGCGCGACTGGCAACGCGAGGGGCAGCGCCGTGTTCGTCGGGTTCGGGATCACGTCACCGGAGCGTGGGTACGACGATTATCGAGGCGACGTGAAAGGGCGCGTCGTCCTCGCGATCGATCACGAGCCGGGTGAGCGCGATCCGAACAGCCCTTTCGACGGGGTCGTGACGTCCGAGGCCGGAGGCCAGCTGCGAAAGGCACTCGCGGCGCAGGCGAAGGGCGCGGCGGCGATTCTGTTCGTCACCGATGTCCACAATCATCCGGGGGAGACGAATTTCGATGCGACGGCGAGAAACTACTGGCCCGTCCAGCGTCCAGTGATCGCAAGCTATACGCTCGCGCGGTGGGCGGAACAGGTCCGGATTCCAGCGGCGCAGATCTCTCCTGCGCTGGCGGCCGAGCTGCTCACGCCAGCCGGTCGGACGCTCGACGAATTGTCGAAAGCCTCTGAGACGGCGAAGGGGACTACGCCGATTCCGCTGAACGTGGTGGACGTCGATCTGACGACTGCCGTCGATCGCCACGTCGTTCCCGATCGAAACGTCCTCGCGATGATGGAAGGGTCCGATCCGCGTTGGCGCGACGAGCTCGTGATCGTCTGCGCTCACTTCGATCACAACGGGGCGGACGGCTCTCGCATTTTCAACGGGGCCGATGACAATGGGACGGGAGCAGTCGGTCTGCTCGACATCGCGGAGGCCTACGTCCTGGCGGCGCGCGCCGGTCAGCATCCCCGTCGTTCGGTGCTGTTCGCGGCCTGGAACTCGGAAGAGCGAGGACTGCTCGGCGCATGGGCGTACACCGAGGATCCGATCCGGCCGCTCGATCGAACGGTCGCCGTGCTCAACATGGACATGATCGGCCGCAACGAGGAAGTGCCGGAGGGCGGGGGGCCGCGATTCCGCGGCCTGGACGCGCAGACGGCGGAGTCGAACGCGAATGCGACGAACTTGATCGGCACAACGCGCAGCGCGAGCCTCAAGGCCGCGGTCGAGCGCGCGAACGCAGGAATCGGGCTGACGCTGCGGCTGCGTTACGACAACAACATCTCGCAGCTGATGCGGCGGAGCGATCACTGGCCGTTCCTGCAGCATGGCGTTCCGGCCGTCTGGTTCCACACCGGCCTTCATCCCGACTACCACACCGTCGACGACGATCCCGAGCGCATTAATTACGAGAAGATGGAAAAGATCGCGCGCCTCGTGTATCAGGCCAGCTGGGATCTCGCGCAGCAGTCCACGCGTCCTTCTTTATCGACGTCGTCCCATGCGTCTTCGCCCGCGGGAAAACAGTAATGAGACCTGTGCCGATCGCCGTATTCACCGTGCAGCAGTGGAGCCGTTCGGATTGATCGACAGATACGGAAAGTAGCAAGGTTCACCGAGGGAGGACTCGGCTCGCCTGCGGACGCGAGAATCTTGCCCCGCCTGAGCCGCCGTATTACTCTTACCAGTAGGAGTACGGCATGCGAGTGACGGTGAAGGGGCAGGTGACGATTCCGCAGCAGATTCGTGAGCATCTCGGATTGCTGCCGAATTCCGAGGTCGAGTTCGAGATCGACGGCGACAGCGTCCGTCTGCGGAAATCCCGGCGCGTCAGCGCGCGCGGCGCGGCCGTGGTCGCGCGCGCGCGCGGCCGGGCGACGACTCGAATGACGACGGATCAAATCCTGGCCCTCACGCGCAGGTGATGGCGACGCTCGTCGACAGCAACGTGATCCTCGACGTGGTCACCGAGGATTCGGAGTGGTTCGATTGGTCGGCGGCGGCGCTCGCGCGGGTCGCGGAAAAGGACCGAATCATCATCAATCCGCTCGTCTACGCGGAGGTGTCCCTCGGGTTCGATCGCATCGAGGACCTCGATGACTCGGTTCCGCCGGAATACTTCGTCCGGGAGGCTTTGCCCTGGGATGGCGCATTCCTGGCAGCCCGCGCGTTCGCGAAATACAAGCGGCGTGGCGGAACACGACGTCATCCGCTGCCGGATTTCTACATCGGGGCTCATGCCGTCCTCGCCGGCTATACGCTTCTTACTCGCGACCCGCGCCGATATCGGACGTATTTCCCGAAGCTCCGACTCATCGCACCATAGACGCGGATTTCACCGGGTTGACGCGGATCGGAGGAAAGCGAGCTGGTGAGACGACCTCTCGAGAGGAGCAGGATCCTGCTCGTCGGCGTCTTCGTCGTCGCGCTCGCGTCGAGCGGAGCGACAACGTACAGCCGGTCGGCACCACCGCATGAAGCACCGGGCATTCTCGTGTCCCGGCAGCTGGCCGAGAACCGTAAGCTCCGGGTCGGGGACGTGGTTCGACTCTCCCCGAACTCCTCCGGGTCGGGTGCGCGCGAGTTCCGCGTCGACGGCACTTACGAGCCGCTTCCCGACCCCATGCGTTTCGCGCAGCGCCATTTCGAGGCACGCCTGCATCTGCCGGATCTGCTCGCATTGACCGCCGATCCCGGCGATCCGAACGCCAGCGATGCCGTCACCGCGATCAACGTCGCCCTGGTCGATCCATCGAATGCGGCCGAATTCGCTCGTGACATCGCGGCTCGCGTCCCGGGCATTGTTGCCCGCTCGACCTCGGCGCCCGACGAGCGGACGAGCACGTTCGTTGTGCTCGATCGGTTTCATCTGGCGATTGCGATCGTCACGGTGATCGGGAGCGCGGTGTTCCTCCTCGCGCTCATGGTGATGCTGGTCGACGAGCGTCGCGGCACGGTCGGTATTCTTCGTCTGATCGGCTTCACGCGCCGGCGCATCCTGATTCAAGTCTTCTCGGAGGGTGTGCTCATCGCTCTGACGGGGACGGCGTTCGGCGTTCTCTTTGCCCTCGCCGCTCAGCACTTCTTCAATCAGTTCTTTCAGTGGCGCTACGACACGGCGCTCGTCTTCCTCCGAATCACGCCCCGTGTGGTGGTGCAGTCGGTCCTGCTCGCCGTCCCGCTCGGCGTTCTCGCAAGCGTGATCGCGTCGTGGACGCTGCTTCGACAGCAGGTCCTCGCCCTTATCCGGCGGTAAATGAAAGCTGTCCGGCTTGCGTGGCTGACGATCGTCCGGCAACCGATGCGCAGCGCGCTCGGCATCGTTGGTGTTGCGGCGGTCGGCGCGCTGCTGTTCGACATGCTCTTGCTGTCGCGCGGACTCGTGCTCTCCTTTGGCGACTTGCTCGGCCGCGCCGGGTTCGACATCCGCGTCGTCGCGACCGACGCTCCGGCGTTCGCGGGCCCACGCATTGCGAAGGCAACGGCTGTCGCGGCATCAATTGCTGCGCTGCCACAAATCGAGGTCGTCCTTCAGCTGCGGCTTCGTGATGCCGAGCTCGTGCGCACGACGACATCCGATGAACGCGGGAATCCGCGGATAGAGTTCATCGGAGCGGACCCCGGCGTCCGACCGAATTGGACGATTCTGGAGGGACGCGATCTGCCGGTCGACGGCGGCGACCTGTTGCCAGTGCTGGTCAATCGAAACGTCGCCCGTCGTGCCGGCGCCTCGCCCGGCTCCACGCTTATCCTTCGCGGCAGATGTGGCGCGGACGCTGCGATGCCGCCGCTCACGTTCATCGTCGTTGGCATCGCGGAGTTTCCGTTCGACGACGCGTCGGCAACGACGGTGGCGGGCAAGCTGATCGACGCGGGCAGGCTGTGCGGCGACGCGGAAGACGATCGCGCGGAGCTCCTGCTCGTCCGATCGAAATCCGATGCCGGCCCGGATGCGGCGGCGGCCGCGATTCGCGCCGTCCATCCGGAGCTCTACATTGCGACGAACGAAGAGCTCATCGAGCGCTTCAGCCGAGTGGAGTTCTCGTACTTCCGTCAAATCTCGTTCGTGCTCGCCACGGTCACGCTCTTCTTCGGATTCCTGCTGATTGCCGTGCTGCTCACCGTGTCGGTCAACCAGCGGCTCGGTGAAATTGCGGCGCTTCGCGCCGTCGGCCTGTCGCGGTCTCGTGTCGTGCTCGGCGTCCTCTGCGAATCGGTCATCCTCGTCGGAACGGGTGGGATTCTGGCGATTCCGCTCGGCGCGGCCGTATCGAGGTGGCTCGACGCCATTCTTCGAGCGCTCCCGCAGATTCCGACGGGCGTGCACTTCTTCGTCTTCGAGCCGCGCGCGCTCGTGCTGCACGTGCTGTTGCTCGGCGCGGCGTCGATGGCCGCTGCAGCGTACCCGATGCGCATCGTTGCGGTCCTGCCTATCGCAGCCACGCTTCGTCGCGAGGTCGTGTCATGACGCCTGTCCCGAGCGGAGCCGAGGGGCCTCTCACGAGCGGCGTCCCACGGTCGGTCCCGAGCGGCGCCGAGCGGCCGGCCATCGTGGAAGCTCGAAAGGTCTCGCGCGTGTTTCCGATGCCGGCGGCACCGGTCATCGCGCTTCGTGGCGTCTCGCTGCGCATCGCGCCCGATGACTATGTCGGCATCGTCGGCCCCTCGGGCTGTGGCAAGTCGACATTGCTCCACGTCCTCGGATTCGTCGACGTACCGACCGAGGGCGAGGTGTTGTTTCAGGACCGGGACGTCGGCGGTTTGTCGGATGCCGCGCGGAGCCGGTTGCGGCTTCGCGAAATCGGGTTCGTGTTCCAGCGATTCTTTCTGTTGCCGATGCTCACCGCGTGGGAGAACGTCGAGCTGCCGCAGGCCGAGGCGGGCGTCGGCCGCACTGAGCGTCGGAAGCGCACGCAGGAACTACTCGACTACGTTGGCCTGACCGCGCGTGCCGGGCATCGGCCATCCGAATTGTCAGGCGGCGAAATGCAGCGGGTTGCAATCGCACGCGCGCTCGCGAACCGCCCTCGTCTCCTGCTCGCCGATGAACCGACGGGCGAGCTCGATCAGGCGACAGGTGAGCAGGTCGTGGCGCTGCTCGATCGCCTCCACGCTGACGGCACGGCCGTTGTCGTCGTGACCCACGATCCCGCGGTGGCCTCTCGAGCAGCGCGGCTATTGACGATGCGTGACGGCAGAATCGTGGAGGAGGCGCTGCGGTGATCTTCACACTCGCGCTCCGCTCGCTCCGGTCGCGTCCCGTTCGGAGCGCCGTGCTCGCCGGCGGATTCGGGCTAGGTGTGTCCGTCATGGCGGCGCTGCTCGGGATCGGCGCCGTGATTCTGGAGCAGGCACGAGCGCCGGAGCTCGTCGGCGGTGGTGACGTGATCATTGGCGGCACGGCCGGTCGGGTGCCGAATGCGTCCTTCGTTCTCACCGATGTGCTCGCCACCGGGTCACGAGCCGCGCATGTGAAAGCGGCATCGCCAAGCAGTCGCGCGGCGCTCTACTTCGTCGACGGCCAGGGCGTCACTCCCGTACGCGCGCGAGGAGGCATTCCAAGCCTGGAACGCGCACTCGGTGATCCCGAAACGCGCGGGATTGCTGCGTGGACCGATACCGCTGCGGATCGCGAGTGGGTAACCCGCGATCCGGGCGCGATGCTGCGCGCCATCGATCGCTTCCACCCCATTCCGGCTCTCCCCCCGGACGCGGCGCAAGACGGTCGGTCTGACCAGATGCCCGGCAGGTCTTCTCGCGCATCGTCATGGGCGGAGTGGCTGTACTTCAACGGTCAGCATGGCTCGACTCGGGCCGGCACGGTTCGCTTCTATCTCACGTTCCTCGCAGGACCTCGGCTCGAGTCCGGACGCAGGACCCTTGGCGTGCGGTTGCAGCTCGAACGCGGCGGGCGGATGACCGCGTATGCGGATTCGGTTCGGGTCGACGATCGGGAGCTGCTCGATTCTGCGCCCGATCTGACGGCAGGCGCCAATCACGTTCGAGTCGTCGGAAACGAGTACCGCATCGCGATCGATCTGCCGGCCGAAAGCGGCTCGTCACGAGCGCGCGGAGAGATCGTGCTCGCGGCGACCCCCGGCCGCTCTCTTCCGCCGTTCTCGATTCGCGGCGCTGGCGGCTGGGTATCGGGATACGTGGTGCCGGTCATGGCTGGTGCGCTCCGAGGGACGGTTCGCGCCGGCGCCGACGAAATCGATCTGAATGGCGGTACCGGCTATCACGATCACAACTGGGGCTTCTGGGAAGGTGTGTCGTGGCAGTGGGGTCAGGTTCACGGCAACGGTATGTCGTTCGTGTTCGGTCGTGTGTATCCGCCCGCCGACGTGGCCGACGCCCTGCGCCTTCCCGGTTTCCTCGTCGCGCTCGGTCCAGACGGGCCGATTGGATACGCGACCGATGTCGCGATCGATGAGACGAATCAGCCGGGAAGCACTCATCCCGAGCGCATTCGCGTGCAAGGTCGTAGCAGCTCGCTGTCGGTGATGCTCGACATGACGATCGACCAGACCACTGTCACGCACATGCGCGGCGGCTCGTTCGGGAGCGATCTCGATTTCCTGCAGCTGCGCGCGCAGTATCGAGTCACCGGCAAGGCCGGTGACAAGCCGATTGATTTCAGCGCGCCGGGGAGCGCGGAAACGTTTCGCGGACGATAGTGTCGCGGTTTCTGCGTACGACGTCGCAGAATCTGTGGATGAAGCACCGTCGGGGGTCAGACCCCGGCGATCGGGTCAGACCCCAGCCGTCGGATTACACACCTTGGGCAAACCGACGTCCGGGGTCTGACCCCGAATCTGGGTGGGTCACACATCCAACTCGCGGCGGGACCCGCCGGTCACAGATCTCTGGGAATCAACTTCGGCGAAGTCGCCAGCTGCACGGCCCCGAAATGCCGGAGGTCGAGTGTGGCGATTGCCGTGGCTTTGAGTCTGACCGCCTGCGCCATGACGACCGCGTCGACGAGGCCCATTCGCAGCGTCCTGTGTTTTCGCGCGAGACGTACCGCGTCCTCGAGGTCGCGATCGGTGTCCCACGCCACTGCGTACGCACCTTCGGCGAGATCCGCCTGGAATGCCTCTTGTGCCCGGGAACCGACGTGCGCGGCCAGGAGGTAATCAACTTCGGGGAGGATGGCCCACGGGAGCAGCCAGTCTTCCGGCCGTGACTCGAACAACGCGCTCAGGACGCGATGATGCCGATCCGCGCGGTCGACGAGAGCGACGACGGCGCCGGTATCCGCGATGATCACCCTCGGCGTCCGAGGCCGGCGAGAAGCTCCTCGGCACGTTCCGAGAGATCGCCCAGGCGGCTGCGGCCTGCTCCCAGACTTCGGGGCCGGCGCTTGTGCATTTCGCGAACCGCATATTCCGCGACGGCCTCGCGTACCAACGAGGCCGGCGTACGTCCTTTCGCGCGGGCAATCGACTTGAGGCGCCGGTAATCGTCTGCGTCCAGATACACCGTTGTCTTCTGAACATGGGCCATCGCGCCATATATGGTAGCATATCCGATTCGTCGCGACTCTGCGGGCACCTCGCCGAGGTTCGCAGCCCCATTCAAAAGACCGGTCATCGGTTGACACTTGCCCGCCGTTGCCTCCCGAACTTATTTGCGGCGGACGACGTAGGTGGGACGTATGCGCTCGCTCTTCTCCGACATCCGTTACGCGTTCCGCATCATCCTGAAGAATCCGCGCTTCAGTCTAGTCGCAATCGCGGCGCTCGCGCTGGGGATTGGCGCCAACGCCGCCATCTTTTCGGTCGTGAATGGCGTTCTGCTCCGGCCGCTGCCCTATCCGAACCCGGATCGGCTGCTCCAGGTCTGCCGCCAGTATCCAAACGGCCAGGCCTGCGCCGTGTCGATCCCGAAGTTCATGGCATGGCGGCAGGCGGAATCGTTCGAAGCCGTCGCGGCGTACGACTTCGTGGGACCGGGAATGAACCTCGGGGGCGGCGATCGGCCCGAGCAGGTGAAAGGCATTCACGTCAGCGCAGACTACTTCCGCGTGTTCGGCGCGCGCATCGCGCAGGGCCGCGAGTTCAGCGCAGACGAAGACAAGCAAGGTGGCATCCACGTCGTCGTCCTCTCGCATCGGATCTGGGCGTCGCGGTTCGGCGGCGATCCGCAGATCGTGGGCCGCTCAATCGCCATCAACGGAGACCCATACGTTGTGGTCGGCGTGCTCGCGCAGGCCTTTCATTCCGATCCGCCAGCGGACGTGTTTATTCCGCTGCAGGCAGATCCCAACAGCACCAACCAGGGCCACTTCCTGTTGATCGCTGCGCGGCTGAAACCGGGCGCCACCATGGAGGGTGCGAGGGCGGAGCTGAAGGTCATCGGCGATCAATTCCGACGTGCGAACCCCCGCTGGATGAGCGAGTCGGAGCAGGTCGGCATCGAGACGCTTCAGGAGCGCGTCGTCCGTGACGTGCGGCCGGCGCTTCTCGTCCTCCTCGGCGCAGTCGGTCTCGTTCTGCTCATTGCGTGCGCCAACGTCGCGAGTCTGCTGCTCGCGCGCGCGGCCGGACGGCAACGGGAGATGGCCATCCGCGCCGCGATTGGCGCTGGCCGCGGCACCATCATCCGGCAGTTGCTCACCGAGAGCGTGATGCTCGCGATCGTCGCGGCGGCAGTGGGGATCGTCGCGGGCGTGTCGGGTGCGAGGGCGCTGCTGGCGCTCAGCCCCGGCGACTTGCCGCGCGCTGCCGATCTGGCGCAGGCGCCGCTCCTTTCTGCGATCGTCGACTGGCGAATGCTGGGGTTCACGGTCGCGCTCGCGCTCGGGACGGGGCTGCTGTTCGGCCTCGCGCCATCGTTGCACCTGACGCGAGCCGACGTCGGTCAGACGTTGAAAGAGGGCGGCGGCCGCGGATCGAGCAGCTCGCGTGCAAGCCGGACTCGGGGAGCTCTCGTCGTTGCCGAAGTCGCGCTGGCCCTCGTCCTGTTGGTCGGTGCGACGCTCCTGATTCGCACGTTCATCAGCCTGCGACGCGTGCAGCCCGGATTCGAGACGCTGAACGTGCTCACGATGCAGACGTCTCTCGCCGGCGACAAGTACGTGACAACGCGTGCGGTCGAGCGTCTCACGCGTGAAGTGACGCAACGCATCAACGCAATCCCAGGAGTCATTGCATCGGCATCGGTCATCAGCCTGCCGGTGGAAGGCGGTGTGGATATGCCGTTCAGGATCGAAGGACGGCCGCTCAAGGGTGACGCGCTCTACCATGGCGACGAAAACTACCGCACGTTGTCTCCGGACTACTTCAAGGTCCTCTCGATCCCGGTCCTTCGCGGCCGCGCGTTCACCGAACGCGATACCGGCGGCGCGACGCCCGTCGTGATCATCAACGCGGCGATGGCGAAAAAGTACTGGGCCGACGCGGATCCGATCGGCCAGCGGATCACGATCGGCAAAGGGCTAGGCCCGGAGTTCGAGGATCCCACGCGTCAGATCGTGGGGATTGTCGGCAATGTGCGCGAGAACGGGCTCGACCAGCCGGAGCCTCCCATGATCTACGTCCCGTTCGCACAAGTGTCGGACGCGCTGACCAAGCTCACTAACGCGGTGCTTCCGATTGCCTGGATCGTCCGTGCAACGGCGAATCCCGCTGCGCTCACGCCCGCCATCCAAAAGGAGTTCCTCACTATCGATCCGCTTCTTGCGGTCTCGCGCGTGCGGACGATGGAGCAGGTGCTCGGTGAGTCGATCGCGCGGCAGAACTTCAACATGCTGCTGCTGACGATCTTCGGCGCGATTGCGCTGGTGCTGGCGGCGATCGGGATCTACGGTCTGATGTCGTACTCGGTCGAGCAGGCGACCCACGATATCGGCGTCCGGCTTGCGCTGGGCGCCGATCGCCGCGACATCCTCTCGCTCGTTGTCGGCCGTGGGATGCGCCTAGCCGGCGTCGGCCTGGTGATCGGTGTGGCCGCCGCGTTCGGCGCCGTGCGCGTCCTCGGCCGAATGCTCTTCGGCGTGCGTCCGCTCGATCCCGCAACGTTCACGATCGTCACCGTGACACTTTTTGTGATCGCGCTGCTGGCGTGTTATCTACCCGCGCGTCGAGCGATGGGCGTCGATCCCATTGTTGCGTTGCGGGAGGAATGAGCTGACGCTGCTCGGGGCTTGGGTTTTCCGCGGCTTGTAATGCCTGAACCAATCGAATCCCGAACGCCGAACCCCGGCTACCGGACTTTGACTCTCGATTCAGCGCCAAAGAGCATCGTCCGATCATTGTCTCTTGCCGCCCATTTCATCAGCGTTGCCAGACTCTTTTCGACTGTTCCCTCGAACGCCGCATTTCCGTTCGTCGTGACCTTCACGGGTTTGCTGAAATCGAACTGCTCGGGCGAGAGCAGCAGCGTGAATTCGGTCACGCCTCGGGTGAGCGCGTTGACGGTGTTGCCGACGCGCTCGAGGTCCACACGTCCCGAACGCGAGTGATGCCGGAACAAGGTTGTTGCCTCCGATTTCATCTCCATCGGTGCGAACGTGCCCGTGAGGTCGATCTCTTTCTTGTTCCGAACGACCGTGAAACGAATCGGCGAGCTGACTGCGTGCGCCTGAAACGCCAGGAGGATGTCGCTGCCCGCGGTGATGGTGCGATCGTCGATGCGCGCGATGGTGTCACCGTTCTTGAGCGCGATGCGATCCGCGTTCGAGGCAGGAATGACCTGTTCGATTTTCGCCCCATTCATCCGGATCCCGAAATCCACGACACGCGGCGGCGGGATGTCGTTGAGATCCGGCAGCGCCTGTGTCTCTCCCGAGCGCGATCCGAGCGATTCGATCACGAGCCAGTGGACCCGGCCGGACGACCGCGTGTCGGATGTTTCCCACGTCAATCGATCGGGCAGCGGCACTCGCGGATGATCACGGACGAATGCCTCGAACGCGTCCTTTTCCTCGGACCACCAGCTCGTATCGTGACCGGCGGACGGTTGTGGCCGGTACACGACGGTGACACCGCCGTCGTGGAGATGTCGAACGTACGGTTCGACGGAACCCAGCGGGTACAGCGGATCGCGTCCACCGTTGACGATGAAGAACGGCCTGTTCCGAAGGTTCGTGGGGAACAGATCGCCCCGAACGCCGGCGGACGCGTTCGTGAGGACGACAATCGATCCGTTGAGCGGCAGAAATGACGAGTACGGCGTGGGGTCGCGCATCGCGACGTAGTACGCGCCGGTGCCGCCGTCCGAGACGCCCGCGACAGCGACTCGGTTCTCGTCGATGTTGTAGGTGCGCTTGACGACGTCGAGGATGGCGCGAAGATTGGTGACCTGCTCGTCGGTCCACCATGGGGCTTCGTCCCATGCCTGCGGCATCACGTAGATCTGTTCCGCACCTGCGAGCCGTCCGATGCCGCCCGTCCTGCGCGGCGCAGATGCCGATCGGTTGACGCCACCGTGCAGCTGAACGCGAACTTGATACCGCTTCGCCGCGTCGTAGCCCGCCGGGATCTCGATCGTGTAGCCAAATTCACCGGCCAGCCCGCCGCGCCGGTCCGTGACGAGGCCTGTGGCAACATCCTTTGCGTACGTTCGGCCTTCTTTCAGCTTCGCGTAAACCTGATCGAACGTCGCGCCGCTCCTGACGATGTCGGTCGTTGCTTTTGCGGCCGCTGAGGGATCCTTTGCCGCCCAGAATCGCGCGAGGGCGGAATCGACATTGCCCTGTGGCGTGACTTCAGCATGAAGGCACACGACGGAGACGAGGACGACGGCGATGGATCGAAAAACGGTCATGGCGTAGAGTCCGTCGTGGAATGGTTCGATCCGCGGACGTTGAAGTCAAGCGAAAGGGCCGAATGATGGGCAGAATCGACCCAACCGGGTCGCTGCTGGCGTAGTTGCTGTGGCGCGGTCTTCAGACCGCGCCTGGCGGCGGGGCTTGAACCGCCTTCGCCAAGGCTACGGCGAGTCTCGCCGAAGCGCTTCGCGCGGAGGCGGAAGCCCCCGCCCTACGAATCCGACAAGGACATTCCAACCGTTGGGGCGCTGCTCCAGTCCAAAGACGCAGCGAAGAAAGGGACCGCGATGCGAATGCTCACTCGCTGTAGCCTGGCCATTCTCCTTGGTCTGTTCATCGTTCCATCTCGGAGCGACGCGCGGCAGGCGCCAGCTCGGAGCAACGCGCAGGAGCCTTCGCTGTCGGCGGAGGTCACGCGTCTGGTGCAGCTGCTCGAGCTGGAACCCGGGTCGACCGTGGCCGACATCGGCGCCGGGTCGGGCGAGGTGAGCATCGAGATGGCGCGGCAGCTCGGCCCGAAGAGTCGCGTCTACAGCACGGACATCGCCAGCAAACAGCTCGCGGAGATCAAGGACGCCGTGGCGAAAGCGGAGCTGACGAACGTGACCGTGATCGAAGGCGCTCCTGCCGCGACGAATCTGCCCGACGAGTGCTGCGATGCGATATTCGCGCGGAACGTTTACCATCACTTCGGCGATCCCCCGGCGATGAACGCGAGCATCCTGCGCTCGCTGAAGCCGGGCGGACGTTTCGCCGTGATGGACTTTGCGCCGCGGACTGCGGTTACCGGCACAGTTCCACCGTCAGAACGCGGATCCGGCGATAAACACGGCGTCGCCAAGGAGACTGTCGTCGAAGAATTGAAGACCGCGGGATTCGACATCGTGCAAGTGGTGCCCGAATGGCACGGCAAGGTGACGTTCCTCGTGCTGGCGCGCAAGCCAGCCTAGTCTGGTCTCTGGTCTTTGGTCGCGGATGTCCGCGGATAGAACAGCGACCAACGACCAAGGACCAAAGACCCGAGACCAAAGACCCGAGACCAAAGACCGACACCGAGGCCTGCTAGAATCAGCGCCGCTGGGCATCGAGTCCGCGCCTATGGTTCTGTCCTCCGGCGCTCGTCTCGGTCCGTACGAGGTCCTCTCGGCCGTGGGCGCGGGCGGCATGGGCGAGGTGTATCGTGCGCGCGATCCGCGGCTCGGTCGCGACGTTGCGATCAAAGTCTTGCCTGCGTCGTTCAGTGCGGATCCCGATCGGCTTCGTCGCTTCGAACAGGAAGCGCGGGCCGCGGCCCGGCTGAATCATCCGAACATCCTGACCGTTCACGAAATCGCCGCGCACGACGGTCAGCCGTACGTCGTGTCCGAATTGCTGGAAGGGGAGACGCTGCGCGAGGTGATCGAAGCTGGACCGCTGCCGGTCAAGAAGGCGATCGATTACGCGATTCAGATGTGTCGCGGATTGGCCGCCGCGCATGAGAAGGGCATCGTCCACCGCGATCTCAAGCCGGAAAACGTGTTCGTGACGAGCGATGGCCGCGTCAAGATCCTCGACTTCGGACTGGCGAAGCTGACCGAGGCCGCCACCGCTTCCGCGGAGACGGTGCTGATCGGTGCACCCGTCGCCGAGACCTCTCCGGGCTTGGTGGTCGGGACCGTCGGGTACATGAGCCCCGAGCAGGTTCGCTGTCAGCCGGTGGATCATCGCAGCGACATCTTCAACCTCGGAGCGATTCTCTACGAGCTGCTGAGCGGCACGCGCACCTTCGCGGGCGCAACATCGGCCGATACGCTCAGCGAGATCCTGGGCAAAGACCCGCCCGAGCTGACGGTCGGACATCGCGGCGTCTCTCCCGCGCTCGATCGGATCGTGCGACATTGTCTCGAGAAGGCGCCGTCGCAGCGCTTTCAGTCGGCGAGCGACGTCGCGTTCGCGCTCGAAAACGTCGGGATCACGACTGAAGTGCCAGGGCCGGCCGCATCGGCGGCGAGTTCGAGACGGTGGACCACGCCAGCGCTCGTCGCGGCGACGGCCATTGTTGCGGCGAGCATTGGCGCTCTGGCAATCTGGCGGCTGGATAGACAGGGCGCAGCACTCACGCACGATCATCTGTCGCTGACCGAGGTGGCCAGGCTGACGCACGATGTGGGCTTCTCGGACTCGCCGGTCTGGTCGCCAGACGGGACCGTCTTCGCGTTCAGCTCGAACAAGAGCGGGAATTTCGAGATCTACGTACGACGCGTCGAGGGTGGCCACGAAGTTAACGTCACGAACGATCCATCCGAAGATGTCCAACCCACGTTCTCGCCGAATGGCACTGAGATCGCCTTCGTGTCGACGCGGACTTCGAAGAGGCGCCTGGTTCAGCGGGCAGCTTTTGTTGGGAGTTTTCAGTTTCGTACGTATGGTGGAGATGTCTGGATGGTGCCCGCCCTTGGCGGGCGCGCGCGGCGTATCGCAGAGAATGGCAATTTCCCAGTCTGGCGTCGGGATGGACGCGCGATTGCGTACGTCAGTGGTCCGGAGTCTCACCAAGCGATTCTCGAGGTGCCTCTGGAAGGAGGGGAGCCGAAGGCGCTCTTACCGAGTTCAGCTTCGAAATGGAACATCGCGACCTTGAGGTACTCCCCTGACGGGCGTTGGTTGACGCTCGAGACCCTTGACCGGGAGATTCTGGCGCTGTCGACGATGGGCGGGACTCCGCAAACCGTGGTACGCGGGCACAGTCACGACTGGGCTCCAACGGGCCAGCGCGTCTACTCAGCGAACGACGAGCCTGCAGGTGGAACCCGGCTGCTTGCAGTCGATATCCATGAGAACGCGAGAACCTTGTTGTCCAAGGTTTCGCCGATCGCGTTGGTCACCGGACTTCTTCGTGGCCTCGCGGTCTCGTCTGACGGACAGCGTGTCCTCGCCTCTGATCTGCAACAGTCGCTGAACCTCACCCGATTGCCGCTCGCCGCAGGTGGCGGCGGTCCCGCCGGTCCGGAAGAGGAGCTGAGCACCAGCGGACAGGTGCGGGATGGGAACCCCGCTGTATCACCGGACAACCATCGTGTCCTCCTCTTCAGCACGCGGCTCGGGGTGGCAGAATTGTGGATCCTCGATCTCGAATCGCATGAGTGGGAGCGGATTGAGGTCCCGCAAAAGGCGTGTGCTCATGGCGTCAGTTGGGCATCGTGGGCGCCGGATGGTCGACATGTGGCTGTTGCCTGCACTGTCCGGGACGGTACGTTCTCAGCCTGGCTCATCGCGCTCGACGGCAGCGGGATGAAGCCGCTCGTATCGTCGAGGCCAACCTTGGAGGCTGGCGCCAATTCGTCCGAGTTCTCGCATAACGGACGGTCTCTGTTATTCACCTCTGTCAAAGATGGTTTCAACCAGCTGTTCGTCCTCGACGTCGACAGTAACCGTGAACGGCAGCTAACGACGTCGCAATCCGATAAATACGATGGTCGCTGGTCTCCCGACGATCACTGGATCGTATTCCCGTCAAACGCCGGTGGCTCTGTGCAGGTGTGGAAGGTTTCCGCGCAGGGCGGTAAAGAACAGCCGATGACATCCGGCAACGAACGGATGCGACATGTCTTCTATTCGCCGGATGGTCGATGGATTTACGCGCAGCCAGATCACCGCAACATCTATCGGCTTCCCGCGGAAGGCGGGCCGCTCCAACCAGTCACGCACTTTCCGGAGTCGGGACTGTATCTCGAGGAGCCCACGATCTCCCCGGATGGAAAATTCCTCTACTACTCCAAGAGTCGCGGCGGTTCGTCGCTGTGGCTGCTCACGCTCGGACCGGCGAATCACTAATCACTGATCACTCATCGTGAATCCCTTATCCGCGAATCGCTGTATCGACGAATCAGTGCATCGCGACTGTGGAACCGGTACACGGCGAAAGATCCCGGACTCGAGGTCCCGTAAATCGGGAGCGGCGATTCGATTTGCGATTCGAAGGATTCGATGATCCGCGGATTCGACGATCAGTGATTCACGATCAGTGACTAGGGATTAGGGATTCGAAGGCACCATCCACGGGAACACGTACGCCTGCAGCAGCACGATGATCCCCATGATCGTCGCAAGCGCGATGCTGTGCCAGAACACGAATCGCAGGATGCGTCCTTCCTGACCGACCTGGCCGGTTGATGCCGTCGAGACGACGATGCTCTGCGCGTCGATCATCTTGCCCATCACGCCGCCTGTGCTGTTCGCCGTCGTGATGAGCACCGGATTCAAGCCCAGTTGCTGCGCCGTGATCTTCTGCAGGCTTCCGAACAGGACGTTCGAGCTCGTGTCGGATCCGGTGAGCGCGACGCCGAGCCATCCGAGCATCGCGGCGAAGAACGGATAGCACACGCCCGTTTGCGTGAACGCGAGGCCGAGCGTCGCGTCGGTTCCCCCGTACCGTGTGACGTAGCCGACCGCGAGCATCGCGGCGATCGTCAGAAGTGCCGGTCTCAATCGAACGAGAGTCGTTCTGGCGATCCGGCGCGACGTCTGCCACGGCACACGCAAGTACAGCATCGTCGCGATCGCGGCGAGCAGGATGCTCGTTCCGGTCGCCGATGCCCAATTGAACGTGAAGCGCGCGGCTTCGGCGCGCTGGTTCCGGTACGCGGGGTCGTGCGCCCGCTGGCGATCGACGGCGGTGGCCTCGACGGGATAGTCGCGATAGACCATCCGGTGCAGTGACGGCACATCGACGACGGGCGACAAGACCGGCGACGTCAATGCCCGCTTCACCGGAGCCATGCCCCACGCCGTCACGGTGACGCTCAGGAAGATCCAGGGCATCCACGCGCGCACCAACTGCGATCTCGAGTAGCGCACGATTGCGGCCGGCCTCGGGGCGGACGCGGAGTCGTCGAACGCCCAGCGATCGCGCGGCCTCCAGACGAGGAGCAGCGCCGCAAGTGAGGACAGCGACACGAGCCCGCCGATGATGTCCGTCAGCTCGGGTCCGATGTAGTTGCTCCAGACGAACTGAGCAACCGCAAAGGACCCTCCCGCCGCCAGAACGGCCGGCCAGACCGTGCCCAGTCCCCGCCAGCCGCTCATCGTCACGATCATCCACGCGGGGATCAGCAGCGAGACGAACGGCAACTGGCGTCCGGCCATCATGCCGAGCGTCATCGGCGGAATGCCCGTAATCGCGCCAAGCGTCAGGATTGGAGTGCCGATTGCGCCGAACGCGACGGGCGCGGTGTTTGCGATGAGCGCGAGGCCTGCGGCATACAGCGGCGGAAACCCGAGCCCGAGGAGCAGCGCGCTCGAGATCGCGACCGGCGTGCCGAAGCCCGCGGCTCCCTCGATGAAAGCCCCGAATGAAAAGGCAATGAGGAGCGCCTGCACGCGGGGGTCATCGGACAGCGCGGCGACCGACGCCTTGACGATCTCGAACTGACCTGTTTCGACCGTGAGCGCGTACAGGAAGATTGCGTTGACGATGATCCAGCAGATCGGGAACAGACCGTAGGCCGCGCCGTAGAGCGCCGTTGCGAGCGCGGCGGGGATCGGCATGCCGTAGATGGACGTGGACACGAGCAGCGCCGAGAGAAGACCGGCGATTGCGGCGCGGTGGGCCGGCCAGTCGAGCAACGCGAGTGAGCCCAGAAGGACGATGACCGGAAACGCGGCGGCGAGCGTGCTGAGCCAGGCGTTGCCCAGCGGGTCGTAGGTCTGGATCCATTCCATCGGCGACTGCAGCATACTGTATTGCCCCGGTTGGGGCAGATTTTGCGCCGATAAAGGATCCATTCATGCCTTTCGCCAGGGTCAGCGTGTGCGTCGCTCTGTTCGTATTGGTGTTCTTGATTCCCGCGAGACCAATCGCCGATCAACGTCCGCCGGTCATGGGGCGAAATGCCGGCGTGTCTGCTGGACATCCGCTCACGACTGCGGCCGCAGTCGAAATCCTGCAGAAGGGCGGGAATGCGTTCGACGCGGGCGTCGCCGCGATGCTCGTCGGGTCCGTCGTCGAACAGGATCTGTACGGGTTCGGCGGCGAAGGGCTCGTCCTCGTGTATCCCAGGCACGATCGCAAGGTCACTTCAATCGTCGGACAAGGCTGGGCGCCGAAGGGTGCGACGATCGAGTGGTACACCGAGCGTGGCAAGTCGTTGGACGGCGCAGGCCTCGATCCCGCCGTTGTGCCGGGTGCGCCTCACGCGGCGCTCACGGTGCTCGAACGTTGGGGGACGATGCGCTTCGAAGAGGTCGCCGCGCGCGCGATCGAGTACGCGCGCGATGGATTCCCGCTGCGGCCGCGCACGGCGTCGACGATCGAGCGTGAGCGAGGCTTCATCGAGAAGTGGTCGACGAACACGAAGGTGTGGCTGAAGCCGGACGGCACGTTCTACAAAGCCGCGGAGACGATCAAGCTCACCGACTTCGCGGCGACGCTGACGAAGATGGTGGAGGCGGAGCGATCGGCCCGCCGCCAGGGCCGGGCAGCGGGGCTCGCCGCGGCACGCGACCGCTTCTACAAGGGTGACATCGCGCGGGAGATGGTGCGGTTCCTCCGCGAGAACGGTGCGCCGTTCGACGAGAGCGACTTCGCGGAGTTCTTCGCCCGGGTCGAAGAGCCGGCCTCGACGACATACCGCGGCTACACCATCTACAAGCAATCGTTCAACAGTCAGGGGCCTGCGCTCCTCCAAGCGCTCAATATCCTGGAGAATTTCGATCTCCAAAAGCTCGGTCACAACAGCGCCGACTATCTGCACGTGCTCGTCGAATCGCTGAAGCTCGCGTACGCAGACCGCGACAGCTACTACGCCGATCCTGCGTTCGTGAACGTGCCAGCCAAGGGGCTCCTGTCGAAGGAGTACGCAAAATCGCGCGCCGCGCAGATCGATCTGCACCGCGCAATGCCGACACAGGTCGCTGGCGATCCGCTGCCGTTCGATCCGGAAGTACGCGAATGGCCGTTCTGGGTCGCGGGCCGCAATACGCCGACGATGGAGCCGCAGGAACATGCGACGACGGATCCCAGCCTTCATCCCAGCGCGCAGAAAACGCGCGCCGGGGACCCCAGCCTCCGCCCCAGCGCGCAGAAAACGCGCGCCGGGGACCCCAGCCTCCGCCCCAGCGCGCAGAAAACGCGCGCCGGGGACCCCAGCCTGAAGGACACGACACACATCTC
>Ga0114129_10000326_pt1 | contig 55692 bp, 42 predicted proteins | sample RhiMetdeltSRZDD1_FD_80071 | JGI IMG/M metagenome (GOLD analysis project Ga0114129, IMG submission 80071) | Populus rhizosphere microbial communities from Tennessee, USA - Rhizosphere MetaG P. deltoides SRZDD1 (version 2) (version 2) | ecosystem: Host-associated > Plants > Roots > Rhizosphere >...
CAGGACGGCCGGCTGGAGGGGTGAGAGGCTGAGCCAGCTGCGGGCTCTCATCAGGGGCGCCGACCCGGGCGTAATCGAAGAGGTGAAGTGGAAGAAACCCTCCCGCCCTGAGGGGGTGCCCGTTTGGTCCCACGACGGCATCGTCTGCATCGGCGAGACCCTCAAGAACGCGGTGAGGCTGACGTTTCCAAAGGGTGCCCACCTGAAGGATCCGAAGGGGCTCTTCAACACACGTCTGGACAGCAAGGCGGTACGGGCCATCGATTTCCATGAGGGCGATGCCATCGACGCGTCCGCATTGAAGACACTCATCCTCCAGGGTGCCCGCCTAAATCGAAGCTGACTTTCAACGCAATTGCAGCGCCGAGGGGTTCCGAGGCCACCGGCATGTAGACCGGCCGAGACAACGGTGTAGGGAGAGCAATGGTTTCGATCGTTTGACATTCGCAACCAGCGCAATGATCTTGGTGCCGTCGTGCTTGGCGCGCCGAGACCATGGCGCTCCGCCACACATGGTTGGCTACACGATCTGGAGTTACACCATTCCGGTCGCCGACGGTATTCCGAGTAAAACGAGGGCCTCGCCGAGGTAGCTCAGTTGGTAGAGCAATGGTCTGAAGAATCGCGTGCGACCGAGATTCGCGAAATTGCTCACAAACTTGCGACCGATACCGATTTTCGGCGTTGAAGACAATGGTCTAAGCGGTCAATAGTCTTGAGAGTGCGGCGGGCAGGTCGCGCTTTTTCGCCAAGCACCACCCGGGAGCGTCTGATCCGGAATCAGCTCAACGATCAGTTGACGTCACTTAAAGAGTTGTGGCCGAAAGAGTTGTGGCCGAAATTGACGAAACGCGGGGCGCGGGGCTGAACTGCGGCCACGAGCTCGTCCTTACGCAGACTCGCGAGTGGTAGCGCCGGGAGGAGTCACCCTGCGAGCCAGAGCGAACCCGAGCCTCGTGCCGGCAGGAAGGGCCCACCAATCGGGTCAAGAAATGCGCTCAGCGGCCTGGCATGTCAGTGACGAGGCCGCGTGACGATCGATCGGGCGAACTACATCGACGCCTTGTAGCCGGGATCCAGGAACTTGGCCGGATCCGCCTCGAATGAACGTTTGCAGCCGGGCGCGCAGAAGTAGTACGTCTTGCCATTGTCCTCAACGGTGTGTCGCGCGGTCTCGGGATCAACGTCCATGCCGCAGACAGGGTCACGCTCCATGTCGGTTGTCCTCCGATGTCAATTTACGCGGGGTTGGAAGCCTGAACTGGATAGCCCTCGTCATCCAGCAGCGCGCCGATCTTCTCGAGGCTCGTCGCACTCTCGTCGTAGTCGAGGAGAACGGTCTTTGCGTTGATGTCGACCTTCACGCGGTTCACGCCGGGCTGTCCGGTCAGCGCGCCGGTGATCGTCTTGTCGCAGTGCTCGCAGCTTATGTCGGGGACGCTTAGGAGGGTGCGAGACATCTCTAACTCCTTAGTTCTTGATTGCCTTGAATCAGTTGGATTGGACGATGAAGGTGGCGACCATGCCGAGATCCTTGTGCCCGGGGACGGTGCAGACCACCTCGTAGCGACCTGGCGTCTCTGGCGCGTAAAAGGTCGCGCTGCTGCTTCGCCCTGGGAGCGCACTGGCGTGAGCATTCGGGACCCCCTCGACCTCCCAGTCGTGCCGGAGGTTCGCTGAGTCATCATTCACGAAGCGCACCACGACGCGCTGACCAGGTCGCGCGTAGATCTCGTTCGGCGAGAATTTGTACAAGTCGGCGTCGACCGTCGCCTGTACCGAGGTCGCGTCGAGATAGCGCGTGTAGAGCAGCGCGCCGATGCCGACCGACAGTGCCAGGGCACCGACGCCGATGAGATAGCCCGCGTCGGCCGCCCGGCGCAGGAGAGTGGGCCGGGTGATGTCCTCGATCCGCTCGGGAGGACGGAAGCCGCGCAGCCGAAGCGAGTTGCTGACCACGCTGACGCTCGACATCGCCATCGCACCGGCGGCGAGCGCTGGATTGAGCAAGACGCCAAGGAATGGATACAGCGCGCCCGCGGCGAGGGGGATCAGCACGACGTTGTACGCGAAGGCCCAGAAAAGGTTCTGCCGGATCGTGGCGATGGTGCGACGCGAGAGCGCGATGGCCGTGACGATGCCGTTTAGGTCGCCGCCGACGAGCGTGACGTCCGACGCGGCGAGCGCGATGTCGCTGCCGGTGCCGATCGCGACTCCGAGGTCGGCCTGCGCCAGCGCGGGCGCGTCATTGATCCCGTCGCCCACCATTGCCACGACACGACCCTCGGCCTGGAGCCGCTTGATCTGCTCCGTCTTCTCGCCCGGGAGGACCTCCGCGAGCACGCGGTTCGCTGATATCCCGGCCTGGCGCGCGATGGCCTCGGCCGTCGCGCGGTTGTCGCCGGTGACCATCCAGACGTCAAGCCCGAGCGCTCCGAGCTGGGCGATGGCCGCGGACGAGGTCGGCTTGATCTGATCGGCCACCGCGATTAGACCTGCGACCTGGCCGTCGATCGCCACGTACATGGGTGTCGCGCCGCCCTGCGCGAGAGTCTCAGCCGTCGCGCGAAGCGCGTCGAGCGCAATGCGGCGCTCGGTCATGAGCGCCGCGTTGCCGAGGAGGAGCACGCGTCCCTCGATGTTGCCCTCGATGCCGCGCCCGGCGATCGCTGTGAAGTCCTCCGCCGCCGGCACCGTGATGCCGAGCTCCGCGGCGCGGGTGACGATGGCCTCGCCGAGCGGATGCTCCGAGCCGACCTCCGCCGCGGCCGCGAGACGGAGAAGCTCGCGCTCGTCCGTTCCAGGCAGCGTCGCCACGCGTGTGACCTGTGGCTTGCCGCGGGTGATCGTGCCTGTCTTGTCGAGCACGATGGTGTTCACGCGGTGCGCCTGCTCGAGCGGCTCGCCCCCGCGGATGAGGACACCGTGCTCAGCGCCCTTCCCGGTGCCGACCATGATCGCCGTCGGCGTCGCGAGGCCCATCGCACATGGGCAGGCGATGATGAGCACGGCGATGAACGTCGCGAGGGCCATGGTGAGCTTCGGCTCGGGGCCGAATACGTACCAGCCGATGAATGTGAGCGCCGCGAACCCGAGCACGGCGGGCACGAAGTACGACGAGATGACGTCCGCGAGGCGCTGGATCGGCGCCTTCGAGCCCTGAGCATCCTCGACGAGCGCGATGATCTGAGCGAGGGCTGTGTCCCTACCCACCTTGATGGCCTTGAACATGAAGCTGCCGGTGCGGTTGAGCGTCGCGCCGATGACCTCGTCGCCGACGCGCTTGTCGACCGGGATCGCCTCGCCGGTCAGCATGCTCTCATCTACGGTCGAGACGCCGCTGGACACGATGCCGTCGACGGGGATCTTCTCGCCGGGCCGCACGCGCACGAGATCACCGACCTGAACCTCTTCGATCGGTAGGTCGATATCGGCACCGTCGCGGATGACGCGCGCCGTCTTGGGCGCGAGGCCCATCAGCCGCTTGATCGCCTCCGAGGTACGGCCCTTGGCGCGCGCCTCGAGCCAGCGGCCCATAAGGATGAGCGCGATGATCGCGACGGATGTGTCGAAATACACGTCGAGGGGAAGACCCTGATCGTGCGCGAAACCGGTGAACAGCGTGACGAACGCGCTGTACAGATACGCGGTGAGCGTCCCGACCACGACGAGCGTGTTCATGTTGGTGGTGCCGTGGCGCGCCGCAGCCCACGCGGCGCGGTAGAAGCCAGCGCCAGCCCAGAACTGCACGGGCGTCGCGAGCAGCAGCATGGGCAGCCACAGCTGCTCGTGGTCGAACGGTAAGCGGATGAACATCATCGCCATCAGGACCGCGGTGACCGCGAGACTGACGACGAAACGATCGCGAAGCTTGCGGATCTCGTGCTCACGCTCGGCCGCCTCGCGGTCATACGTGCCGCTCATGCTGGTGTCCGTGGACGGTGCGCCCAGTGTGTACCCGGTCTCGGCCACAGCGCGCACGAAGTCTTCATAGCCGGCGATGCCCGGCACGTGCTTCACTACGGCGGACTCGTTCGCAAGATTTACTGCAGCGGACTCCACTCCTTCGAGAGCCGTGAGCGCGCGCTTCACGCGTGCTGCATCAGCCTCGTCGGTGAGACCTTTCACTGTCAGAGTGGTGCGCTCACTGCGGATCCCATAGCCCACCTTCTCGACGGCGGTCTTGAGCGCGGGCAGAGCGACGGGCCCGGCGGCGAAGCGCACCTGCGCGCGCTCCGTTGCCAGGTTGACGCTCGCAGCCGCGACGCCCTCCACCTTCGAGAGCGCGCGTTCCACACGGCGGACGCACGACGCGCAGGTCATGCCCGTGATCGGTAGCGCCAGCTCGGCGGGAAGCTGCGTCTCTGTTGTCATCGGGCTGGTCACTTGCGCGCGAGCTCGTACAGCTCGACCAGCTCCGCCATGACCTGCTCGCGCTCGTCGCCGACGATGCGCTCGGGAACACAGCTCGCGAGATGTCCGCTCAGGATCAACGCCTGCAGGCGGTCAAGCCCTCGCTGCACCGCGTACGTCTGCTTGAGCACGTCAACGCAATACGTGTCGTCCTCGATCATCTTGCGGATACCGCCCAGGTGACCCTCGATGCTCGCTAGGCGTGTGAGGACGTCCTTCTTATCAGCTTTCAACTGAGTCTCCTTGCTTGGCCCCGCAGTGACTTGCACGGAGGAGGCCACCCCCTCCCGGGGGGGACGGGTCTATCATAGCCCAGGACGCAAAGAAACGACCGTTAAAACGACCGCTATCAGAGGAGGAACACAACGGAACCATGTCCGACTCTACTGAACAGCACATCGACTTGAACGTCCATCTCATGCGCGACGGCGAGACGTATAGCGTCCGTTATGCGTGCGCCTGCGGGTGCAAACCACAGGTAAAGCTGCGGGCCGGCGCGCCGGCTGCGCACGAGCACTGCTGCTGCGGGATCGCGCACGCTGCCGGCCCCGAGGCGCGGCAGCATCTCGATCAGTATCTGACCGATCGTCGCGCAGCAGGGGAGGACGCCGATCGCACGTACATCGTGACCGAAGTCCGCCTTGCCGATCCGTGGGGCGCGCCAGTTTCCGCCGCATACGCGATCCCGTCAAAGAAGAACGTCGACCATTAAGCGTGAGCGACGTTGTCGGCGATGCGAAGCGGAGTGTCGGGTACGCGGTTGTCGCCGACGCATCCACTGTCCGAGCGGGTGACGTACTCGTGGTCGAGGTTGCGGGCCGCAGTCTTTGCCTCGCGCATCTTCCCGACGGAAGCTGGGGAGCGATCGACAACGTGTGCACGCACGACGGCGGAGTGCTCGGCGAGGGGGAGCTGGATGACTGCTGCATCGAGTGTCCACGCCATGGTTCGCGCTTCGACATGCTCACCGGCGAAGTCATGGGCGCTCCCGCCGACATTCCCGTGAACGCGTATGACGTGCGTGTTGTCGAGGGTCGAATCGAGGTGAGTCTCGAGCCGCGACGACTCCGGGAGGGCTAGAACTCTTGCGCGACGAAGTGATTGAACTCACGCGCAAGAAGCGATGGCGGCAGCGCGGCGGGGCTGTTCATAGCCTGGAAGCTAGGTGAAGCTGTTGGAACTCGGCGACGATACAGCGGGCGAAGCCGCCAACTCGCTCGACCACGGGGAGGGTGTCTTCCTCGGCGCACAGCTGCATGGAGTCATGTGCATCGAGACTTACGCCGGAACCAGCGCCGGCTCGGACGCGGACTGAGCCAGCCACGACAAAGACGAAGAGCTCGCTTCCTGAACGACCGAGGTTCGCTGGGTCGTGGCCGATCTCGAGGAGTGTCGTCTGCTGTGAGACCTCGGAACGCTTGCTGATGATGTTGAGATCACGGGTCGGTCCCGCCAGGAGTGCGGCTTGCACGTGCCAATCGCCGGAGAAGGAGAACGGACGGTGCTGCTCGTCGATAACGACACGGCCGCGCTCGCCGAGATCCAGCGTCATGCCTGCGCCGTCCAGCAGCGTGATCGTTCGGTCGTAGCCGGGATAGGTCGAGAACGGTCCGTCCGCGGAGATCGTCGCGACGCTGACCCGCCAGAGGAAGCCGGGGTCCGAAGAGTGACCAGTGCCGACGACCACAACCTCATGCGTGAAGCCGAGGCCGTTCTTCCACTTCATGCCTCGCCACTGGTCGGGTCGGATGATGGGTCCGATCATCCCTCTCGCACCTGCTGCATCCGCTCAGGGCGACGATAATGGCCGAGTGACATCGACCGCGCGCGTCACCGTCGCCGGCGAGTCCATGCTGATCGGTGGCGGCCTGAGTCCGGCGGCATCAGGAGAGTTCCTGACGGTCGAAAACCCCGCACGGCGGGGCAGCGTCATCACCGAGATCCCGCGCGGTGGCGCTGCGGATGTGGACCGCGCGGTCAAGGCTGCGGCGGCCGCGTGGCCGGCCTGGAGCAACGCGCACTGGAGAGAGCGAGGCCGCGCGCTCCTCGATATCGCCGACGCGGTCGATGCCGACCTCGAGCGCTTGGCGCGTCTCCTCGCTACTGAGACGGGAAACGCGATCCGAACGCAGGCGCGCCCGGAGATAAAGAACGTGGTCGATATCTTCCGCTACTTCGGGGGCCTGGCGAGCCAGCTGAAAGGCGAGACCATTCCGATGGGGTCAGACGCACTGAGCTTCACAATCCGCGAGTCCTGGGGTGTCGTCGCCGCGATCGTGCCGTGGAACGCTCCGGCCGCGCTTGCGGTCCTCAAGATCGCGCCCGCGCTCGCGGCCGGGAACACCGTCGTCATCAAGCCGTCGACGGACGCACCGTTGACGGTCCTCGCCATCGCGCGAATGTGCGCCGAGCATCTACCGCCCGGCGCGCTCAATGTCGTGACGGGGACCGGCGAAGAGGTCGGCACGCCGCTCGCCGCGCATCCTCTCGTCGGGAAGCTCTCCTTCACCGGCAACACCGCAACCGGTCGGGGCTTATTAAAGCTGGCAGCCGACCGCATCGTGCCGACGACCCTCGAGCTTGGCGGAAAGAGCCCGGCGATCGTCTTTCCCGACGCGAACGATGACCGTGCAGTTGCGGGCGTGATCGACGCGATGCGATTCACGCGACAAGGTCAGTCGTGCACAGCTGGATCGCGCCTGCTTGTACATCGGTCGATATTCGACGAGTTCGTGGACAGACTTGGCAAAGCCCTCGCGAAGCTGCGCGTCGGCGATCCGCTCGACGAGGCCACCGACATCGGGGCGATCATCAACCGGCAGCAGTTCGAGCGCGTCTGCGCGTATGTCAGCGAAGCCGCGGTCCAGCCGGGCGCGCGCCTCGTCGTCGGCGGCTTGCCGCCGACGACTGGTCCACTCGTCGAAGGCTACTTCGCGATACCGACCGTCTTCGCCGACGTGCCCTCCGATTGGCGAATTGTCCGTGAGGAGATTTTCGGTCCAGTCCTCGTGGCACTGCCGTGGGACGACGAGGATGAAGCGATACGGATGGCCAACGACACTCACTATGGTCTGGCCGCATACGTGTTCACACACGACATCACAAAGGGACTTCGGGCAGCGCAGCGCATCGACGCTGGCTGGATCCAGGTCAATCAGGGACGCGGCGGCGTCCCTGGCCACTCGTTTGGGGGCTACAAGCAGAGCGGCTTCGGGCGCGAGTTCTCCCTCGAGGGGATGCTTGAGAGCTACACGCAGCGAAAGAACATCACAGTCAACCTCGAACGCTAGGCGGTACCGGTTCCCTACCATTCCGGCGTGCCGGCGAAACGCCCGTCCTCCACGACACGCGCCTCAACTACACGGGCGGCCGCGCGTCGGCCGGTTCTGAAAGACGAGCAGGTGCGCGTGGCGGCAGGGACATTCCGGGCGGAATACCAGATCACCGGGACTCAGCACGACTAGGCCAGGGACTAACGCGACAGTCGGGCCGGATAGGCTCACGGAGCTGTTCCTCGAGCTGATCCGCATCGACTCGCCGTCCGGCGAAGAGACCGCATGCGCGGAGGCTGTCGGCCAGCGTCTGCGCTCGCACGGATGGACCGTAACGAACGACGCGAGCGGTCCCAGCACTGGCAACGTGATCGCTCGTCTGGATGGGCTTGGTTCACCGCTGCTGCTGTCGGCGCACCTGGATGTGGTCTCGCCGTGTCGCGGCGTACGCCCGAGCCGTGAAGGCGACTGGATCGTCTCAGACGGAACGACGGTACTTGGCGCGGATGCCAAAGCCGCGGTCGCCGTGCTCCTGGAGATCGGGAGGGTATTGGGTGGACGCGCGCGCGACGCGCGCCCGGCACTTGAGCTGCTGTTCACGTGGGGCGAAGAGCAAGGTCACCGAGGTGCGAAAGCGCTCGACACGTCGTCGCTGCGCTCGAGGCTCGGACTCGTGCTCGACGCCCTCGAGCCCGTCGGCACGATCGTGCATCACGCGCCGACGTACGAGGCGGTGAGTGTAAGCGTTCGAACGCGAGGTGGACATGCCGGAGTCGACGCTGGTCGCGGATCGTCCGCTATCGCGATCGCCGCGAGGGCGATCGCCGCATTCCCGTGGGGCCAGCTCGACGAGTCGACGACGGCGAATGCGGGAACCCTCGTTGGCGGGACAGCGCGCAACGCCATCGCTGCAGAGGTGATCCTTGAGGCCGAGCTACGCGGTCTCGACGATGAGCGCCTCGGAATGTGGCGTGAGAAACTCCGCGGCGCCTTCGCGGTCGTAGAAACTGACGGCACCGAGTCGAAGGTCGAGTTTGGTCGTCTCTATGCCGGGTACAAGCTCGCGCCTGACTCGGCCATCGTCGATCTCGCTCGTCAGGCATTCGCGTCCATCGGTGGAACCGCTCAGCTGGTGCACACGTTCGGCGGCTCGGATGCCAACGAGCTGAACGCGTTGGGAATCGAATCGTGCGTGCTTGGGATCGGCGCGGAGCGATGTCATTCGACGTCTGAACGGATCGCGGTCTCCCAGCTCGTTCGCCTCGCCGAGTGGACATCTGCGATCGTCGATCGCTGGCTGCTCATATCCGCGCGAGGGGCCCGAGGCACGCCGTGAACGTCAACGACGCCCGCCGGCGAGGTGGCGGCGCTTCCACGCCTAGCCGCGCAGGGCCGCGATCAACCTCCGATAGGGATCAGGGTCGACGCGCACTGCCACGAGCGCAGGGCCATCCACCACGTCGGCATCCCGGAGTGCCCTTTCGAGTCCAAGCCGGTTGGACGCCGTGAACGTCGCCACTCCCAAACCTCGCGCGACGCCAGCCCAGTCGATGCCGGTGATGCCGGTTGCGTGCGGCTCGAGTCCACGCGCGAGCTGCTTGATGCGTATGAGACTCAATGCACCGTCATCGAAGACGACGACACGGATGGGAAGGCGTTCGGCGGACGCGGTGCGCAGCTCGCCGAGACACATGAGCAGTCCGCCGTCTCCGATCAGAGCGACGGTTCGTGAGCCCGGATGGAGTAGCTCTATTCCGATCGCCGCGGGCAGGCTGAAGCCCATCGTCGAGAGACCGTTTGAGATCACAAGCTGGCGGGGCCTCGTTGCCGGCCACAGTCCCATTGCCGCGAACATGTGTGCACCGGCGTCGATGCAGAGGCTGCGATCGCTGCCGAACACCTCGAGCGCCGCGTCGATCACGTCGTTCGGACCGAGCGTCGACGAGGAGGCAGCTCGGAGCGCGTCGCGTTGCGCGGCCACCAACCCCGCGACGGCATCCACGTCCCAATCGGTCTGGGAGGGAAGGTGCGCCTCGAGCATGAGGAGTGCTGTCGAGATGTCGCCGGTGACAGCTGCGGCGATCGGTAGCTGTTGCTGCGTTAGTCGCCACGGCATGCAAGACACGAACGGCTGCGCGTACGACCATGGCCGCGGGAGCAGCTCGACCGGATCGAGGCCGACGCCAATGAGCACATCCGCAGATTCGACCACCGAGCGCTCCAAAGCTCCGTGCGTCAGCACACCCGCCATCCACTTGTGGTCGTCTGGCAACACGCCTTTTGCCTTGTAGGTCAGCAAGGCGGGGATCCCGAGCTTCTCACACAGCGCACGGATTGCGAGCGCGTCGCGGTCGCGACGAGCCGCGAGGCCGACGAGCAGCAGTGGACGCCGCGAGCGACGTAGCACTCGATCGACCGGCCCTTCGATGGAATCCGCGTTGACCAAGGGCCGGCCGGGGGTGGCCTTCGAAACGATGCTGGCCGTAGCGACATCGGGCGGCCAATCGAGATGCACCGGGCCAGGCGGGCCGTCGAGCGCGCGCGCGATCGCCACGTCGAGCTCTTCGGCGGCACCGCGAGCAGTCAGTGGCCGCGATGACTTCGTCACCGCGCCGAACATGGCTCGCTGATCGATCGTTTGGTGTGACGCGATCGCGGCCACTGAGTCGGGATGGCGCTCGGTGAGAACGAGGAGCGGAACGCGATCGAGCTGTGCATGTGCGACCCCGTTCATGATCGAAGCCGCTCCCGGACCGAGTGTTGCGAGGCACGCTCCCAGCCGTTCGCCGACCTCCGCCTGGGCCGACGCCATGAGCGCCCCGCCGGTCTCAGTGTGTGCGAGGACGAAGTGGCGTCCCGAGCCGACCCACGCATCGATCAGTTCCACACTGCTTCCGCCGCCGGGCATGCCGAACAGATCCGAAACTCCCGCGGCGGCGAGGCGCTCGGCGACGAGCGCGGCGACGGTGATCGACGCACCCGCGGTGCCTGTCGAGGGGGCCGTCGTCGCGTCCGGATGACCCGATCTCGTCACGGGAGCAGGATATCGGCGGAACGACAGCGCGATAAGGAGAGATGCACGATGACCACGAACACGCCAACGGTCGATGCCACGGAGGAGAAGCTGATGATCGGTGGCGCGCGCTTGGATGCGGAGAGCGGCGCGACGATCGACGTGCGCGATCCATCGAGCGGCGACCTCATCGCTCGAGTGCCACGCTCCGGGCCGGCGGACATCGACCGTGCCGTCGCCGCAGCTCGGGCGGCTCTCTCATCGGACGAGTGGGGACGTGGCCAGCCGAGTGAGCGCGGCAGGACCCTTCTCCGTATTGCTCAGCGGATTCGCGATCGTGCCGAGGAGCTCGCGCGCCTCGAGAGTCGGGACAACGGAAAGCCCCTGCGCCAAGCGCGGACGGACGTCCAGGTCGCGTCACGCTATTTCGAGTTCTATGGCGGGATCGCGGACAAGATCATGGGGGAGACCATTCCCCTCGGCCCCAGCTTCGTCGACTTCACGCTCAGGGAACCCATCGGCGTGTCGGCGCAGGTCGTGCCTTGGAACTATCCGATCCAGATCGGTAGCCGCGGGATCGCGCCGGCGCTTGCGGCAGGATGCGCGGTGATCCTCAAGCCTTCCGCCGAAGCCCCGATGACTGCGATCCGTCTCGGCGAGATCGCGATAGAGTGCGGTCTCCCCGCCGGTGCGCTGAACGTCGTCACCGGCACGGGCGGGGAAGCCGGCGCCGCGCTTGTCTCGAATGCGGGTATCGATCAGGTGACCTTCACCGGCTCGGTCGAAGTAGGCATCAGTGTGGCGAAGGCGGCCGCCGACAACGTCGTCCCCGTCGTGCTGGAGCTCGGTGGCAAGTCGCCAAACATCGTGTTCGCGGATGCCGACCTGGATCTCGCCGTGCAGGGCGTCGCGAACGCGATCTTCCAGAACGCTGGCCAGACGTGCGCGGCGGGTTCCAGGCTGCTCGTCGAGGAGCGCGTCCATGACGAGCTCGTCGAGCGGCTGATTGCAAAGGCGCGGTCGCTTCGCCTCGGCGCCGGCATCGCGGATCCCGACATGGGTCCATTGATCAGCCGGAGCCAGCTCGAGCGCGTAGAAGGATGGATCGCGCGTGGCCTACAGGAGGGTGCACGCCTGGCCGTCGGCGGCCATCGCCCCTCGGATCCAACGCTCGCGGCTGGAAACTTCATCGAGGCGACCCTGCTGGACGGGGTCACGCGCGACATGGCTATCGCTCAGGATGAGATCTTTGGTCCGGTTCTCGCGATGATCGTCTTCCGCGATCTCGACGAAGCCATAGCCATCGCCGATCGGTCGCGCTTTGGACTCGTCGCAGGAGTGTGGACGCGCGATATCGACAAAGCCCTACGGATCGCGACACAGATCAAAGCCGGACAGATTTACATCAACACCTATGGGGCCGGAGGCGGCGTCGAGCTTCCATTCGGCGGGTACCGCAAGAGCGGATACGGGCGAGAGAAGGGCATTGAGGCGCTTCGCACCTACACCCAGGTCAAGAACGTCTGCATCCGCCTGAATTGACCATGCGATACGTGGTGGGCGCTGTGATGGCGGAGCTTGCGTTTGATGACCCTGTGCTAGTAGGTTCGATGGCTGTCGATAATGGACGAAATCCAATTCTCGTGCGTCAGGTGTGGATCGCTAATCAGCGAGGGTGATGTTCGCTGGGTCTGCGCCTGTGGCGGTCTCCTCGATCTGCCCGAGCCGCCACCTTTTTCAGTCTCCGACATTGACGAGAGCGAGTCGGGAGTCTGGCGCTACGCGCCCGCGCTGCCATCCGTCGCGAGCGCGGAGCGCATTCGGCTCGGCGAGCAGCGCACCCCCCTGATCTGGCATCCGGCCATCGCGGCTTGGCTCAAGCTCGACTACCTGCTGCCGACTGGCAGCTACAAAGATCGAGGGGCGTCGGTGATGGTCTCGAAGCTTCGGGCCCTCGGGGTGCGATCGGTCTTGGACGACTCCTCCGGGAATGCGGGTGCGTCTCTCGCCGCGTATGCGGCCGCGGCGGGGCTGCGTTGTGTCGTCGTGGTGCCCGCCTCGAATTCGCCGGGAAAGCTCGCGCAGATCCGCGCCTATGGAGCAGAGCTGCGCCCTGTTGCCGGGGACCGCGAGTCCGCTGTGGCAGCGGCGCTCGAGAGCGCTCGCGGCGACCTCTTCTACGCCAGCCACAACTGGCACCCTGCGTTCATCCTCGGCGTGGCTACGCTCGGGCTCGAGCTCTTCGAGCAGTTCGGCGGCCGGGCGCCACACAGTGTCATCGTGCCGGCAGGTCACGGCAGCATTGTTCTCGGCCTCTGGTTCGCCTTTCGCGCCCTCCTTGCGGGCGGGGCAGTTAGGCAGCTGCCTCGGATCTTCGCGATCCAGAGCAACTCGCGTGCGGCACTCGCTCGCGCCTGGGCCGGCGACCTCGAGGACGTTGCGGCGCACGACGCTGGCTCGACCATCGCGGAGGGCATTGCGGCGGTGCGTCCTCTGCGCGGGGCCCGGCTGCTCGCGGCGCTGCGCGAAACGCGTGGAGCGGCCATCGCGGTCGGCGAGGCGGAGATTCGCGATGCATGGACCGACCTCGGGCGCTCGGGCTTCTACGTCGAACCGACCTCGGCGGTCGCGGTAGCCGGGTTGGCTCGTCTTCGACGCGACGGTCATGTCGGCGCGGAAGACGAGACCGTTCTTGTACTGACCGGGTCCGGCCTTAAGACCTCTGCCGCAGCGTGAGAGACCTTCTCATCCGTGGCGGAACCGTCGTGGATGGGACAGGCGCGCCGGGTCGCCGCGCGGATGTGCTGGTCCGTGACGGGAACATCGCCGCGGTCGGCCCGACCGCGCAGAGCGCGAATCTGTTCGACGCGTTCGGGCTCTGCATCGCGCCGGGATTCATCGACACCCACGGCCACTCGGATCTCGCGTTGCTGCGGGGCGAGGTTGTTGCGGCGAAGGTGGGCCAGGGCGTGACCACGGAGATACTCGGGCAGGACGGACTCTCGTACGCGCCCCACACGCCCGCACGACTCGCCGAGGAAATCGACTACCTGGCCGGGCTGAACGGCCGGCCGACGCGGCCGATCGTGACGAACGGATGGCCCGCCTTCGTCGACCTTTACCGCGGGGGCGCGCAGAACGTGGCGTTGCTGGTCCCGTACGGTGCGGTCCGCGTCGAGGCGGCCGGGTGGGTGGACCGTCCCCTCGATGAGGCCGAGATCGATGGTGTGCGCGAGGTCGTCGGCGCATGTCTTGAAGAGGGCGCGGTCGGCGTGGGTCTCGGTCTCGACTACTTTCCGCAGCGCCGCGCAAGCACGGCAGAGCTGCGCTCGCTCGCAGAGCTCGTGGCGGCCCACGACGCGGTCCTCGTAGCGCATGTACGCGGCCGCGATCTCGGGATGGGACCGGCTGTCCGCGAGCTGATGGAGCTCGGACGCGTGACGGGGGCGAAGGTCCACGTCTCGCATTTGCGCTCGGGCGAGGGACTGGCCGCAGTCGACGCCGCGCTCGCCGAGGGCATCGACGTGACGTTCGACGTGTACCCGTACACGAAAGCCAGCTCAATGCTCACGATGCATTTGCCCACGTGGATGCACGCGGGCGGGCCGCGCGATCTTCGCCTCCGCTTGGCGGACCCCGATGATCGCGAGCAGCTGCGGCCCGAGCTCGCTGCGCGCCTCGGGCCGTTCACCGCGGACATGACCATCGCGCATCTCGGCTCGAGTGAGCACCTCGACCTCGTTGGGCACTCGCTCGCGACGGCGGTCGAGCGCCTTGGTGGCGATCTCGTCGGGGCTGTTGCCGAACTTCTGCTCGCGAACGACCTGGCCGTGGGCTACGTGGGGCAGTCCGTAACTGAAGAGGAGCTGACGGCGTGCGTCGCGCATCCCGCTGCAATGGGCTCGAGTGACGCGATCCTCGTGGGACAGCGTCCGCATCCACGTGGCTTTGGGTCGTTCCCGCGTTTCTTCCAACGCTACGTCCGCGAGCTCGGAGTCATCTCGCTCGAGCGTTGCGTCGCGATGCTTGCGGGCGTCCCCGCCAGGCGCTTCCAGCTCGGTCCACGCGGGACGATCGCTCTCGGCAAGGCGGCCGACCTGGTCATCTTCGACCCAGCCACGATCGCCGATGCTGCGACTTACGAGAGCCCGCGCGCGTTGCCGCTCGGTATCGTCGCGGTCCTCACGCGCGGGGAAGTGATCTGGGGTCGGGGCTCCGTCGAAGAGCCGCACTCTGGCGACATCATCGAGCGCGGGCGCTGACACACCGCTGCTGAGCCCGGCGATCACGCAGGTGCCTTAGCTCCCGGTTTGGGCGACAGCCCAGTCCGCGACTGTGGCGCTCACGCGCCTTCGTATGTCGCCCTCCGGCACCCGAGTGAGCCGACCATCGCGTACGACGGCCTCGCCCCCAACGTACACGTGCCGAATGGCCGTGGGCTCCATCGAGTACACGACGTTATGAAGGAGCCGGTGTTCCGGTTGCATCGAGAGATCGTCGAGGCTCACCGCGACGAAGTCGGCGCGCATGCCGACGTCGATGATGCCAACGGGCCTGCCGGTGGCGAGCCTGCCATTGGCCGTACCCATTTCGAAGGCCTGCTCGGCCGTCACGATCTCAGATGTCCCAGTCAATCCCTTTTGGAGTATCGCTGCGAGACGCATGTCACCGAAGATCGACAGGCGGCTGTTCGCCGAGCCACTGTCGCAGCCCAGAGAGACCGTGACGCCGTGTCGCAGATACGCCGGGAGCGGAGCGACGCCGTCGCCGAGGAATAGGTTCGAGCCGGGACAATGGATCAGTCCGCCGCCGGCGCGCGCGAGCATCTCGACCTCCGCGTCGTCGACCCATACGCCGTGCACGATCCGAATTCGTTCGTCGAGAACGCCAAGGCTCGCGATCCAAGCAAGAGGCCCCCTCCCGTGCCGCTCCATCGTCAGCTTTGCCTCGTATGGCGCTTCGGCGACGTGGATGTGCCACGGCGTCCCGAGCTCTCCGGCGATCCGAGCTCCCGCGCGGATCATCTCGGGCGAGGCCCCGTGCGGGCTGTGCGGCGCTGGAACGACGCTGCAGCGCTCGTCACCCTGGAGACGGACCGCAAGCTCGAGCACGCGTGCTGTTGCGTCCGCGGGTGACGCGCGGAAGGCTGCCGGCGCCGTGGGCGCATCCATCATCGTGCGGGCGAGCACGAGTCGAATCCCGACATCGCGTGCTGCGCGGATGACGGCGAGCGAACGATCGTTGTTGCCATGGTCCAGATAGAAAAAGTCGCAGACCGTTGTTGACCCACGCAGGAGCATCTCGCCGAAAGCGAGGAGTCCGCCTGCATACACACCCTCCTCGTCGAGAAGAGGGACCAATTTGTAGAGGTGGTCACGGAACTCGGCGAACGGCCGGTCATCGGCCAAGCCGCGCAGCAGGGACTGGAACGAGTGACTGTGCGCATTCACGGCCCCAGGCAACAGGGCGATCCCAGGCAAGGGGATCACGATCGCATCTGGATGGTCGGCGCCGAGATCGGCGGCCGGGCCGAGCTCGCGGATCCAGCCGTCTGTCTCAAGCACCGCCCAGCCGCGCCGCTCTGAGGTGCGGACAACGAGCGTGTCCGGAACAAAGAGGCGCGGCTGGCTCATGCGGCGCGTCGCCACGCAGGCGCGCCCTTCTTTACGACCGCGCGCACGATGTCGCGTCCCACGTAATACGGGATCTGCCGGTACGTCGGCACGTCGAGAATCACGAGGTCTGCGTCGCGACCTTTGGCCAACGTTCCGATGTGTGCACCGAGCCCGATGCTGAAGGCCGCGTTTCGCGTGCTCGCCACCAGCGCTTCCGACGGCGTCATTCGCAGCTCAGCGCACGCGAGCGCGATGACGAACAGCATCGACTCGGTGGCACCCGTCGGCGAATGGTCGGTGCCGAGCGCGATCGGCACTCCGAGCTCGATCATCCGGCGCGCGTTTGCATAGCGATCGGCGAGAAGGAAGAACCGGGAGCCCGGAAGGACCACGGCGACGACGCCCGCTGCGGCCATCGCGCGAAGCCCAGACTCCGCGGACCAGCACAGATGGTCGGCGCTGGCGCAGCGAAGCTCAGCGGCGATCGTCGCGCCACCCAGGTCACTGAACTCGTCGGCGTGGATGCGCCGGCCAAATCCGTGCGCCTCCGCGGCAGCGAGAACGCGTCGTGCCTGGTCCGGCGTGAAGTACCCCTGCTCGCAGAAAACGTCGACGTATCTCGCCCGGCCGACCGCGCGGGGAATCATCTCTTCGACGATCAGATCGACATAGGCGTCGGGGTTCGAGGCGAACTCGGACGGCACAGCGTGAGCCGGAAGGAACGTCATCACGAGATCGACGACGTGCGCGCGATCCGCCGCCGCGAGTACGTCGAGCGCGAGCAATTCCGACTCCATTGTGAGGCCGTACCCGGTCTTCACCTCGGTCGTCGTTGTGCCGCTCGCAAGTGCGCGGTCGAGACGTCCCAAGACCGCTCTGAGAAGGTCGTCGAATGTCCCGCGTCGCGTCTCGGCGACCGTGCGGATGATCCCGCCGCCCCGGCGTGCGATCTCCGGATATGGAATACCGGCGACGCGCATCTCGAATTCGTCCTCGCGCGAGCCGAGGTAGACCCGATGGCTGTGAGGATCCACGAGGCCGGGGATGACGCACGCGCCTCCCGCGTCGAGGAGCTCTGGATCCACGTTGTTCGGCAGCCCGCGCATGACGTCGTCCCTTCGACCGATGTCACGGATCAGGCCGTCGGCGCACCACACCGCTGCGTCTTGCAGCGTCTCGAGGTCGCTCAGCGGGCCGCGCTGCGGTCCGTCGCCCAGCTCGGACATCGTGACGAGCTCGCCACAGTTCACGATCAGGAGCCCGTCGGCCACGCGACGTTCTACGGCAGCATCGGCATACGAATGCCCTTTTCCGCCGCGACGCGCTGCGCGCTCTCGTAACCGGCGTCGGCGTGCCTGACGACGCCGATGCCCGGATCGACGGTCAGCACGCGCTCGATGCGCCGCGCCGCCTCGTCGGTGCCGTCGCACACGATCGCCATACCGGCGTGCGTCGAATAGCCGATACCTACGCCGCCACCGTTATGCATCGAGACCCATGTCGCCCCCGAGGCGGTATTCAGCGCGAAGTTGAGCATCGGCCAGTCAGCGATCGCGTCACTGCCGTCAAGCATGCCTTCGGTCTCGCGGTTCGGAGACGCCACGGAACCCGTGTCGAGGTGATCTCGGCTGATGACGACCGGTGCCGTTACCTCACCCGAACGGACGAGGTCGTTGATCACAAGACCGAACCGAGCGCGCTCCCCGTATCCGAGGTAGCCGAGGCGCGCGGGATAGCCCTCGATCGGGACGCGTTTGCGTGCGATCGGGATCCAGCGCTGGAGGACCGGGTCGTCCTTGAACGTCTCGAGCGCTGCGTCGTCGAGCGTCCGCAGGTCGCGCGGGTCCTTTGAGAGGCAGATCCAGCGGAACGGACCGCGGCCTTCGCAAAAGAGTGGACGCAGGAAGAGCTTGACGAAGCCCTCGTAGGCAAAGGCGTCCTTGAACCCGGCGTTGTACGCCTCCTGGCGCAGGTTGTTGCCGTAGTCGAACACGAGCGTGCCGCGCCGGTGGAACGCGACCATCGCGGCGCAGTGCCGCGCTGCCGTCGCGCGAGCCTCGGCGACGTAGCGGCCCGGATCGCGTGTGCGGAGGTCGAGGGCCTCTTCGTACGCGTACCCCGAGGGCACATAGCCGTTCCGCATGTCGTGCGCGGACGTTTGATCGGTGACGATGTCGATTGGCAGATCGGACCGCAGGAAATGCTCGATCATGTCCGCTGCGTTCATGCGGATCGCGATGCTGCGCGCCGTGCCGCTAGTCGCGGCGGCGCGTGCCAGCTCTTCCGCGTGCTCGAGGCTCCTGGCTTGGATGTCGACGAACCCGAGCTCGAGGCGGCGATCGATGCGCGCCTGCTCGACCTCCGCCGCGATGCAAATCCCGTCGTTCATCGCGACGGTCAGCGGCAGGATCCCGGAGAACATGCCGAGGCCACCGGTGAGCACGATCCTGCGTCGCAGCGTGCCGCCGAAGAACTTCGTTGCCGCGGCCGCAAAAGTCTCGAACGTGCCCTGAACGATGCCCTGCGACCCAATATTCACCCACGAGCCCGCTGTCATCTGACCGTACATCGTGAGTCCGAGGTCCTCGAGCCGCCAGAACTCGTCGGGCGTTGACCAGTGCGGCACCAGCATGGCGTTCGAGATGAGCACGCGAGGCGACCACGTGTGGGTGCGGAAGACCGCAACGGGTTTCCCCGATTGGATGAGCAGCGTCTCGTCGGCCTCAAGCTCCTTAAGTGTTGCGACGATGCAGTCGAACGATTCCCAATCGCGTGCCGCTTTGCCCTTGCCGCCATACACGATGAGCTCGTCCGGCTTCTCCGCGACCTCGAGGTTGTTCAGCAGGCAGCGATACACCGCCTCCTGTGGCCACCCCTTGCAGGACAGTGTCGAGCCGGCAGGCGCGGTGATGCGCGTGTTCGTGCGCACGAGCGTACGCGTTCGGCCACCCTCGGTCGGCACCAGGGTCGTCCTCATAGCAGTGCGCCTCCGTTCACGTTCTCGGCCGCGGCGAGGATCCGTCCCGCGCGGCAGAGATCCTCGACCACGGCCAGATGCGGCGCGAGCATCCGATCGGGGCCGGGCGATGGGATGTTCCTGAGGATCAAGTCACGTACGGCCGCCGTTGCCGGGGCGGCGGCCGGCGCGCGCCACCATTGCCCGTATGTCGCCGTGAGTGCCTCGACAGCAATGATGCGGGTCAGGTTCTGCAGTGAGATCCGCAGCTTTCGAGCGGCGCCCCAACCCATCGAGACGTGGTCTTCTTGCATCGCCGACGTTGGGATCGAGTCAACGCTCGCGGGCGCCGCGAGCCGTCGGTTCTCTGCGACCAGCGCCGCTGCCGTGTATTGGGCGATCATGAGACCGGAGTCGAGCCCGGGCTGACCGCCGAGGAACGCCGGCAGTCCATCCGAGCGACTCGGATCCAGCAGCCGATCGACGCGACGCTCGGCGATCGAGCCGACCTCGGCGCTCGCGATGGCGAGGAAGTCGCAAGCGAACGCAAGGGGCTCCCCATGGAAGTTGCCCGTCGTCTGCAGCCGCCCATCGGCGAGGACGATCGGGTTGTCGACCGCACTCGCGAGCTCACGAGTTGCGACCTGCTCCGCGAAGTCCAGGGTGTCGCGGGCCGCGCCGATGACCTGCGGGTGACAGCGCAGCGAATACGCGTCCTGGACCGCATGGTCCGAGTCGCGGTGGGACGCTATGATGCCGGATCCCGCGAGGAGCTTTCGCAGGTTCGCCGCACTCTTCGCCTGGCCAGGGTGCGGGCGGACGGTGTGGGCCTCGGGCCGGAACGGGGCGTCGGTCCCGTTGAGCGCCTCGACGCTCATCGCGCACGCGACGTCGGCAGTCCGGAAGAGCACCTCGGCGTCGACACACGCGAGGACGAGCTGGCCGAGCATGCCGTCGGTTCCGTTGATGAGCGAGACGCCCTCCTTCTCCTCGAGCACGACCGGCCGCAGGTTCGCCTCACGGAGCGCGTCCTCGACACGGACCGTGCGGCCGTCGGCGTAGCTCGCGATCCCTTCGCCCAAGATTGCGCATGCGACGTGCGCAAGCGGCGCGAGATCGCCGCTGGCGCCGAGCGAGCCATGGGCAGGCACAACGGGCGTGATGTCGTTGTTCAACAGGCCAAGCAAGGCGTCGACGATCTCGGGTCGCGCTCCGGCGTAGCCCCGAGCCAGCGATGCCGAACGCAGCAGGATCATCGCGCGCACGACCTCCCGCTCGATGGGCGGCCCCATCCCGGCAGCGTGCGAGCGCACGAGCCGATGTTGCAGATCAGCACGCGCGGCGGGCGGGATGCGCTCGTTGGCGAGGGCCCCGAATCCTGTCGTTACCCCGTAGACGGGACGCTCGCCGTTCGCGAGTGCGCGAATGTGCGCGCGGCTCCGCTCCATTCGCGCACGCGCGTCAGGCGCGAGCTCCACACGGAGGTCGCCGCGAGCGACGGCGGCGACATCCGAGAACGTCACATCCCTGCCAAGAGTGATGCAGTCTCGCGCGGCAGGCTCTGCAACAGACATGTGCCAAAGCATGTTAGCAGCGCGGTCACGCGTCAGGCTGCGCCATCTCGCCAGACCAAAGCGGCTCCCGATATGATGCCCGCGATGCCGGAAGGGACGCCGCGACCGGCGGAACGAACTGTCGATTCGCTCGCCGCACGCGCCTATCGCGAGGTCAAACAGGACATCTTGAGCGGACGCCTCGTGCCCGGCCAGGTCTTCCTCGGGGCGAAACTCGCGCAGTCTTTGAAGATGAGTCGCACGCCCGTGCACGAGGCTCTGAAAGGGCTGGCGCGGGAGGGTCTGGTGCAAGTCATCCCCCGCGTCGGCTACGTCGTTTCGCCTGTCACGGCGAACGACGTGCATGAGATCTTCCAACTGCGCCTGGCGCTTGAGACGACGGCCGTGGACCTCGCTGCCGCGCGGGCGAACCCTCAAATGATCGAGCTGCTCAAGCGTCCTGCGCGCCACGAACGGGCACGGTCAGAGCGTTCTCGCGCGGCGGTTGACGCGGTAGCAGCGGAGCAGGCGCACCGCGACCTCCACGTCCTGATCGCATCGATCTCGGGCAACAGACGCCTCGTAACGATCATCGGCCAGCTGTTGGACGAGAGCCAGCGCCTGCTGGCCCTTGACCCGCTGGCGGACGAGCAGCGCGATCTCATCGGCATCCGCGCTCACGGGGAGATCGTGCGAGCGATTGAGAAGCGCGACCGTCGTGGCGCGATCGACGCAATGATCCGGCATCTGAAGAGTGGGGAGCAGCGCATCCTGGCGGCCCTCATGCCGGAGCCCACGACGTTCCAGCCCGTCCGGCTCAGTCGGAGCGCTCGTGGCGCCCGCCGACCGAGCACGTGAGGTCCCATCGATCGACATCAATCGAGGTCGTTGCCTATGATCGCGACATGAGTCGGGCGTCTCCGTGCAGCTGATTCGCGACCGCCGCGCCCGCAGAGTCAACGCCGACCCCTTCCGTGGCATCGTTCACGTCGATCAGTCGGTGTGCTACGACCTCTTGGCCAGTCTGCTTGTCCTCTACTCACCACGCATGTTCCCGAGCTTCCGTCACTGGTCCGCCGCCGCACGCAAGCTCATGCCCGCGGACCTCTGGGAGGAAGGTCGCTCCTTCTTCCAAGGGCAGGAACGATGCGTTGGCTTCGGCGTCGTCCGCATGATCCCCGACCTGCCGCATCCATCAACGCCAGCCACGCTTCTTTCGGCCCTCCGCCGCGCGGACGTGACGAAGACGGCGCTGTACATGCTCGAGGGTCCAGGGGGACTCTCGTCCGAGCGGCTCGAGGCGTTCGAGAAGCTCCTCGCCGGTGGCAAGACGCAAGCGCGCGTCCGTGCCGCGATGCGCGGGCTATCGCCGGCTCGAAAAACGCGATTCGAGGCGGTCCTCAAGGATCCGAAGGGCGAGAAAGATCGTCTGGTCCGCTTCATCTCGGGCTACCTGGATCTCGTCTTCAAACGCGAGGCCGATCGTTTGGCAGCGCCACTACGCGAGGCTGCGAAGCTCGCGCACGACACGCTCGCGGTCCTGCCGAGCGCGGATGCGATCGAGCGCGTGACCGGCGGCTACACGCTCTCCACAGAACTGTCTCTGGCGCGGATCATCGTCGCGCCATCTGCATTCCTCTACCCGGCGGTCGCCTGCCGCATCGACGAGCGCAAGGCTGAGGCGTTCATCCTGTACGGCGTGGCGTCGCCGCACATCGAAGGCTCCGATAGCTCGGCGGCGCTCGGGGGCGGTGTGATGATCGCGCTCCGCGCGCTCTCGGACCCCAACCGTCTCCAGATCCTCCGCCTGGTGAGCGAACGTCCTCGCCTGACATCGGAGCTGGTCGCAAAGCTCGCGCTCTCGCAACCGGCGGTTCACCACCACATCCGGGAGCTCTGGGCGGCCGAGCTCGTCCGTCAGGAGCGAACACGCAATGGGATGCTTTGCGCCATCCGCGAGGACGGCGTCCGTCGCGTGATCGGCGCGTTATCGGATCTCGTGGATGCCGAAGGTGCGCACAGGCACGCGCAGGCCGTCGTGACAACGCTGCGACGTGGCGGTCGCCAAGAGTCGCCGCGCGTTCAGCTGCGTTAGCGGGCGGTCGGTCGGGGCTCCAAGTGCTCGGCATCCTGGCGCATCTTGTAGAAGTGGCCGCGGTGATCGTCGTAGTCCTTGGAGAGATCGCGCTCGTCACCTTCGGCGAACCGGCTCATTCGGAATGGACGGAGATCGATCGCCGTCGACTTCCCTTCCAGGGCCAGCTGTGACAACGCGAGCCCGATCGCAGGCGACGTCTTGAAGCTTCGCCCAGCGTCGCCGGCGAAGACCAATAGTCCGTCGATCGAAGGGTGACGGTCAATGATCGGCGATGCGTCCGGCGTCAGCGTCAGCGCCCCAGCCCATCCGCCGATCGTCTTCACGTATGCCGCGCCGGGGATGCGACTCTGCAGCGCCGCTCTTGCGCGGCTCACAAAGTCAGTGTCCGCTTGTTCGTCGATCTGATCTGGATCCGGTAGCGCGCTCGACGACCCGAGCACGCCGACGAGCAATTTGGCGGAGCCCGCTTTATCGGCACGGAAGTAGCTCTCGTTCGGACGGTCGATCGTCGCGACAAGCTTGACATCCTTCTCCATGGGTGGCCACTCGAAGACAGCCAGCTGGCCGCGGACACTCTGGAGCGGGATCTCGAGCCCGAGTGTGCGCAGCAGCGGGATACCCCAGGCACCGGCCGCGATGACGACGATCGGTGCGTCAATCGAGCCGCGACTCGTGTCGACGCCGCGAACTCGGCCGCCCTCGTGACGGATTGACGTGACCTCCGTCCCTTCGAGGACCTTAGCGCCGCGCTGTTGCGCGGCCTCGGCAAATCCATGCAGAGTGCCGACCGAGTAGGCGTAACCACTCCCTGGTTCCCATGCGGCCGCCTCGATGTCGGAGACATCGAAGTAAGGTGCGATATCAGCGACTTCGTCGCGGCTCACGATCCACGTGTTCACCCCGACCGATCGCAGCATGTCCACGTTGGTGCGCAGCAGCGCGACGTCCTTCGCCTTGACCAGGGCGAGGAATCCCGAGCGCTCGAAGCCCGAGGACCCGGCGCCGACCATGTCGTCCCAATGCTCGAAGTAGGGGAGAGCGAGGACACCAAGCTGAGCGTCGGCTACGGTCCGGTAGTGCAATTGCACCAGGGAACCGGACTTGCCGCTTGCCCCTGCTCCAAGGACGCGTCGTTCGCAAAGCACGACATCACGGACCCCGGCCTTCGCGAGATGGAACGCGACACTCGCCCCTACGACGCCTCCGCCAACAACGATCGCGCCTGCTGTGCGAGACATGCCTTTACCTCCGAGGCTCGATGTCACGTCCGCCGGTCAGATCTACACGTCGGTTCTTCGAGTGAGCGAATCGATCGTAGCCTAGATTCAACATCAATTGATAGTGGCCTTGCCTCCCTTGGGAGCCAGTCCCCACCAAACCGATCGGCGAGAAAGCGAAGATCGCGAATTGAGCGCAGCGCAAGCTCGTAGTACGGCTGCGGACTTCTCACGGCGGCGTTGACCCAGGCGAACGACGAGCGACTCGCGCCAGAGGCTGGCGGGTTCGGATCGACGAGGGTCACGGTGGCGCCTGCCTCGGCCAGGGTGTGGGTCAGAGTGCAGCCCACCACACCGGCCCAATGACGACCACCTCGAGACCGCCCAAGCGACTGGGCCTCGCGCTTTTCTGTAGGCTGCCGTCGTTATCGATAGTGGCTGATAATCGAGCGGAACGCTAGCGTGACACCGTCGCCGTGAGCACATCGCGCACGCCGTTCCCAGCGATTGTTCCGCGCAGCACCGGCACGCTGCTGTGCCGCGGTTTCCGCGTCGGGTTCGCGACCTTCGGCGATTCTGGCGCCACGCCGCTGCTCCTTCTCCCAACGTGGCCGGTGCTGCCAATGCAACACTGGGCCAAGCAGATCGCGCAACTCTCGGAGCGCAACGCTTATGTGATCGCGTATGACTCTCCAGGCAATGGCCTGGGCGAACGTACCTCGGATCCCCGGGCCTTCGAGTTCGACCGTATCGCTGAGCAGGCCGTCGACTTGCTGGACCACCTAAGCGTCCCGCATGCCCACGTTGCGGGTTTCTCCCGCGGCGTGGCGTACGCGTTGACGATGGCCGCGCGATTCCCAAACCGTGTCGATCGGCTTGTCCTGATAGCTGGAGCTGTCGATCCTGATGAGCCGTGGACGCAGTCGCGACCTCGGGATGCAGTCGACGGAACAGATGCCGAGCGGATTGAGACGTTCTATCGACGATGTTTCAACGAGCCTGATGGCGCCCAGTTCATCGCACCGGCGGTCCGTTGGGCCTTAGATGGCGTGCCAGGTCTTCTCGGCCTCGCCGAGTACCGGCCCGAGCTCACTCCTCGTCTCTCGAGCGCGGAGATCGTCAGCGGTACGCGCGGGCCCGCGCTCCTCGTGCACGGAGAGCAGGACGCCATCGCGCCCATCTCGTATGCCCGAAAGCTCGCATCTCGACGGCCAGACTTCGAGACCTTGTTCCTCGCCGGCCGCGGGCACGCACCGCACATCACGGCCGCGGGCCAAGTGGCTTTGGGCGTGGCCCGCTTCTTGACTCTGCGCTGAGAGTGATGCCAAGTGTCGCTTGGGTCACCGACCGTTCGTGCTTTTGAGGTCCGGCTGACATGCCTTGGTACAGGCCACGGCTTGACAGCCAGCCGTAGGCTGTTGCGAGAATCGGTCCAAACCGAAAGTGACATTTGTTGATAGCGTCACGGCTGCCGGACCGGCGGGGGGAGCTCGGGCATGACCACCGAGGCAAGCGCGAGCGGGACAAGGCGCGCTTCAGGAATCACAGTCCGCGGTGCCCAACCTTCGGACTTTGCGCAGTGCCGCGAGATCGCGATCGCCGTCTTCGAGAAGGACTTTGGCTACGGATACCTCCCGCAGTACCACTACGACATAGACGATCTGCAGGGGCACTACCTCGAGCCGAGGGACCATGCGCTCTTCGTCGCCGTCGATGACGCGACTGGCAAGGTCATCGGCATGTCGGCGGTGAAGCACATTCGAGCAGGCGTCGCACCCGATGCGCCGAAGCACGTCGTCGAGCGATACGAAAGACCGAGCACCGCTGAACTCGTGCGCGTCTACACGCACCAGGCGCATCGGCGTCGCGGTGTCGGCAAGCTGCTCGTCGCGGCGTCCAAGCGGTACGCCTCGTTACAGACCGTGTACGAAACGATGTTCCTTCACACAGACGCGAGCTATCCAGGTGCCAAGGAGTTTTGGCTGAGTCAGGGACGGCTCGTGCACGACAACCGCAACGATCCTGTGGCCGGCGATGCCAAGACGATGTTTTTTGAGATCCCACTGGAGAAGACCCGATAGTGACAGCCGCCCGAGGGTGAGGCCCGGGCGGAGAAAGGCTGGGAAGCATGGAAGAGGAACTGGCAGAGATTCAGCAACGGGCACGCGCGGGCAAGCTCACACGGCGTGACTTCATCCGGCGGGCGATGAGTCTCGGACTCGCGCTTCCCGTCGCAGGAGCGCTATTCGAAGCGTGTACAGCAGCACCGAGCAGCCCGGCGACGGCGACACCAACGACCGCGGCTGCGAGTCCGGTTGCGCGGGGTGGTGGCGGAACTCTGAAGTACCTGACCACCTTCTTCAGCGACACGGCCTTCCAGTCCCTACAGCCGCATCACCAGGCCTCCGGAGAAATGGACATCGTGCGGTCGATCCATGAACCGCTCGCGAGCATCCAGGCCGACGGAACGCTTGTGCCGGTGCTCGCGGCCCAGCTGCCCACTGGTGCGGACATCGATTCGAATGGCAAGTTCGTCGTATGGACGCTCAAGAAGGACGTCACATGGCACGACGGCAAGCCGTTCACAGCGGACGATGTGATCTTCACTTGGAAGTTTGTCGCCGATCCCAACACGGGTGCGCGGACAGCCGGAACGGTCGCGAACATCGCGTCCATCGACAAGATCGACGACTTGAAGCTGCGGATCAACTTCAAAGACCCCACGCCGCTCTGGTGGCTGCCGTTCACTGCAGATTTCGGCCAGATCGTCCCGGCTCATCAGCTGTCTTCATACATCGGCGCCGGCGCGAAGACCGCTCCGTACAACCAGAAGCCGGTCGGAACGGGTCCCTACAAGTTCTCGGAGCTGCGGACAGGTGATGTGGTGATCGTCGTGATCAACGACAAGTACCACGTGGCGGGACGTCCTTTCTTCGACCGGGTCGAGTTCAAGAACGGCGGAGGCGAGGCGCAGCAGGCCGCGCGTGCTGTTATCCAAGCCGGCGAGCACGACTACACCATCAACCTGCACGTCGGCGTCGACAAGAGCCTGCTGGCGACGCTCGCCACACCGACGGCGAACGGACGCGTCATCGAGTATCCCGGTGTGTCGTCCGAGCACATCCAGCTGAACCAGACCGACCCGAACAAGGAGGTTGATGGCGAGAGGTCCAGCATCAAGACGAAGCACCCGTTCTTCAGCGAGCTTCCGGTCCGCCAGGCAGTTGCGCTGGCGATCGACCGAAAGGTCCTTGCCGACGAACTCGGTCCACGTGGTGCAAAGCCGGCGGTTTACTTCGCCTTTCAGAACCCTAAGTACTACCCGTCGACCGACCAGGGCGAAACGAAGTGGGAGTACAACGTCGCGAAAGCGAACCAGATGCTGGACGCGGCCGGGTGGACCAAGGGCGCCGATGGCATCCGTGCCAAAGGCGGCGTGAAGATGAAGGTGCTGTATCAGACGGTCAGCAGCGCACAGCGACAATCCGTTCAGGCGGTGATCAAGAAGCAGCTCGAGGCGATCGGGTTCCAGGTCGAGCTGAAGTCCACACCCTCGGCTGTGTATCTGGGCATAGATCCCGCGAATCCCGACAACTGGGTGCACTTCTACGCCGACATCCAGGAGCACACCGTTTCGCTTGACTCACCTGACCCAGAGCTGACCTTCATTAAGTTCATCACTTCCCAGATCCCGCAAAAAGCCAACAACTACACAGGTCGAAACCACCCGCGCTACCAGAATGCGGAGGTCGACAAGCTCTTCAAGGATCTGCAGGCTGAGCGCGACGCGGCGAAACGCACAGCCATCGCGCAGAAGCTGAACGAGATCATCGCCGCGGACGCGGTGCAGATCCCGCTTTGGCACAACACTGGCGTTGTCGCCGCGAACACGAAGCTGCAGGGCCCGGCCCCGACCCCATGGGACACGCACACATGGAATTTGGCGCTCTGGCGGAAGGGCTAGCGCCGATCCAAGGCGCTCCGAGCAGGGCGGAGCGGTCAATGAGAAAGAAGGGCGCCGGTCGACGCAAGTCGACCGGCACCTTCGTCTTGTGAGAGCCTGACCGGATGCTGCCTTACCTTTTGCGCCGCGTCGCCATCGCCCTGCCGACGCTCGCGATCATCAGCGTGATCATCTTCGCGATCATCGCGCTTGCGCCAGGCGACCCGTTTACCAGCGGCGCCGACAATGGGCGGATACCCCCCGAGGTGTTCGTGAAGCTGCGGCGGGACCTCGGGCTCGATGAGCCGGTTCACATCCAATACCTGAAATGGATGAGCAGCGTCCTGCGGGGACAGTTCGGCTACTCCTTCAGCGGGGGCGTCGAGGTCGGAAGGCTGATCAGCGAGCGTCTCCCGACGACGCTGTTCATCATGGGGGCCGCCTACGTCCTGGGCCTGCTGCTCGCGATGATCATCGGCATCGCCTCCGCGGTGCGGCAGAACTCGACGATCGACAACCTCGCGAGCGCGTTCGCGTACGTAGGTTTTTCGCTGCCTCCGTTCTTTACCGCGCTTCTCCTTATCGTGATCTTCACCGCCAACCTTCGCATCCTTCCCATGTCGTACGTGACCACCGTCCCGGGCGAAGGCATGGAGTGGGTGTGGGGCAACCTGAAGCAGGCGGTGATGCCGATCGCCGTCATCGGCCTGTATGAGGGCGCAGTGCTGACTCGCTACGTGCGTGCGTCGATGATCGACGTGCTGACCTGCGACTTCGTCCGCACGGCGCGCAGCAAAGGCCTGGACGAGGTCAGGGTGGTCACGAGGCACGCGCTTCGCAATGCGCTCATCCCTATCGTCACAATCGCGGCGATCCAGGCCCCAGGGCTCTTCACCGGCTCGATCGTTGTTGAGCAGATCTTCACGATCCCCGGCATCGGCACCTTGCTCCTGCGGTCTTACGAGTCAAAGGATGTTCCGGTGATGATGGCGATCCTGTCGATCTACTCCGTCCTCGTGGTGGGCTTCAACCTCGTCGCCGACGTGCTCTACCACGCGCTCGATCCGCGGATCCGGCACGCGTGAGCAAGACGCCGCTCGTGTCACCGGGCGCCATGCGACTACGGGCTCGGCAGATCGGCCAGGTGACGCCGGCGGACAGTCCGCCCCCGCCTCCGCGAAGCCTCATGAGCGACATCTCATGGCGTTTTCGCCGGAATCGCAACGCGATGTTCGGTCTGGTGACGCTCGCAGTCCTGTTCCTGCTCGTACTCGTCGGCCCGCTCGTCCATGGGCAGCCGATCGACGCCGTCGATCTCACGCAGCGCGCAAAGGCGCCGTCTCTCGCACATCCGATGGGAACGGATGTGATCGGCCAGGATCTGCTGGCGCGCGTTCTGGTCGGCGGACGGGTCTCGCTCGCGGTCGGCGTCATCGCGGCGCTTATCGCGCTGACGATTGGGACGGCTGTGGGTGCAGCGGCCGGCTTCCGCGGCGGCACTATCGACATGATCCTGATGAGGATCACCGATCTGTTCTTCTCGTTGCCGACGTTGCCGCTTCTGCTGTTGGTGATCTTTGCCTTCCGAGAGCCGCTGCGTGCGCTTATCGGAGGACAGCTCGGGACGTTCGTGATGATCGTGGCGGTGATCGGCGGCCTGCGATGGATGCCGATTGCGCGGTTGGTGCGTGCGATGTTCCTCACGATCAAGGAGCTCGAATACATGCAGGCTTGCAGGTGCATCGGTGTGCCTTGGCCGCGGCAGGTCATCCGCCACATGCTTCCCAACGCGCTCGGGCCGATCGTGGTGGCGACCACACTCGGCGTCGCGGCCGCGATCCTGACGGAATCGACGCTGTCATTCCTGGGACTGGGGTTTCCTCCAGATGTTCCGACGTGGGGTCGACTGCTCAACGAGGCGCGAGACCGGATCGACGTTGCGCCACACCTCGCACTGTTCCCAGGGGTGATGATCTTCTTGACCGTTCTTTCGATCAACTTCATCGGCGACGGGCTTGACCACGCGCTCGATCCGCGACGATCGAGGTAGTAGCGAGCCGATCTATTTCTGAGGAGGCATGGGGTGGCACGACCAAACGCACGCATCTGGTCTCGGAAGAATGGCTTCAGCATCCGTCTTGCTCGGCCCGAGGATCTCGCCGACGCACGTCGGGTGATAGTTGATGTCCTGGACGAAGCGCTGGGCGGCTATCGACCGGACGTGCATTGGGACCTCGACAAGCTCGAGGAGACCTACCTCGAGCAGCCGCGCTACGCGCTCTTCGTGGCGACGGACGACACGACAGGCACCGTGATCGGCACGACGGCGGTCCGGCCGGGCGGTCCGAAGTCCCCGCCGCATCCGAAGTGGGTGGCGGATCGGTACGACCCGGTGAAGACCGCACAGCTCTATCGCGTCTACATCCGACGGGACGAACGGCGCCGGGGCGCTGCTCGCGAGCTCGTCGCGGCTGCACGCGCGTGGGTCAGCGAGGAGGGCGGTTTCGACGTCATCTACCTCCACACCGACCCGCGGTCTCCGGGCGCTGAGCGGTTTTGGCGCACGATGCCCACGATCGTCGAGATTTGCGATGACGCCGAGCTGCCTGCGATTCACTTCGAGCTGCCAATGCGCGAAGCGCCTGCATCGCCGGCAGATTGACAGCTACGACGATCCTTCGATAGGTCGCGCCGCGCCGATAGCCCGCTCGAGCTCCAAGTCCCGTACCGACCGCACGCGTGCGAACGCATAGACGCCACCAGCGAACGTGACCGCACCACCCACGACAAAGCTCGTCTGAATCCCCACCGCACTTCCGAGCGCGCCGAGCGCGAGCTGACCCAGCGGGATCACGCCGTAGAAGAGCAAGACGGCGATGCCGATGACTCTTCCAAGCATGCGCGCGTCGGACTCGATCTGGAGGATCGCGTTCTGCAGGCCGTTCAGGAACAGCGTTCCCATCCCCAGGACAACCGCGCCCGCAAGCGCGGCCGAAAACTCCCGCTGAACGGCGAACACGGCGAGAGTGGCACCGGTCAGGCACATCGAAGCGATGAACAGGAGCCCGGGACGTCGCCCGACTCCGATCGCGCCGAGGACGACGGCACCGATGAAAGAGCCGACGCCGACCGCACTCATCAAGCCGGCGAGGTGACTCGCTCCGCCGCCGAGGACGTCCTCGACAAATGCCGGCAGGAGTGCGAGGGATGGCCGCGTGAAGAACGCGATAGCGACACCGAGAAGGACGACCGACCGCAGGAGGCGGTCGTCCCTGACGTAACGCAAACCGTCGAGCACGCTGGCCAGGAGTGGCTGCTGGCGATTCGTGACCAATCCAGGGGGGCGTGTGAAGAGAACGATGCCCGTCAGCGCGAGATATCCAGCCCCTTCCGCCAGAAGCACAGCGGGTAAGCCGACGGACGTGAGGAGCAATCCGCCTAACGCGGGTCCCACCGCTTGCGTGGCGTTGAACCGCATGCTGTCGAGCCCTATCGCGCTGCCGGTCGTTTCGCGTGGGACGATGCGCATCACCAGGGTGTTCTTCACCGTGTCGTCAAACGTGGATACGGCGGACATGCCCATCACGAGCACAAGGACCGCCCACAGGGAGACGCTCCCTATCGCGGTTAGCCAAGCGAGCGTCACGGACAACGCAATACCGCACACCTGACACGCGACGAGGATGCGACGGAGGTCGAATCGGTCGACCACAGCGCCCGCGATGAGACTGAGGCACATTCCGGGCACCGCAGTCGCGAACCCAACAGCCCCGAGGTACAACGGCGCGCGGTCTGTCGAGCCATCGGCTATCGCGATCTGGACGACCAGCCATCCGAGCCCGAACCGATAGGTCCATAAGCCGACCGAGTACACGCTGAGACACGCGAGCAGGACGCGATAGTCGGAGCTGCGCAGCGCGCCGAACAATCCCGACCGCCTAGGGCGCCGTCAGATCGAGACGCCCTGCATGCTCAGACTCCTTGCGAACGACTCCCAATCGCCTGCGGCGACGCTGACCTCTTTCGCGCCTTCCTCCTCCATCCCTTTGAAGCCGGAGGAAGTTGAGACGAACACGACCGGCCCGTCGGGCCGCCATCCGCCCGAGGTCAGCTGCCGTACCGCGGCAAGCCCAGCCGCACTCGAGATCTCATGCCAGAAGCCACTCGCGGCTTGAGCGGCGTGTGCCTCGGCGATCTCGTCGTCGGCCACCGGCACCGCCGCGCCAGCACTCTCGCGTACCGCGAGAATTCCGCGATAGCCGTTGACGCGGCAAGCGATCGAGAACGCCGTCGTCGGTCGCGCCTCTACGTTGACAACGTCCTTGCCTTCGGCGAGGGCGTGCGCCAACGGAGCACGCGCGGCAGGCTCGCATGCATACATCTTTGGCGCGCCGGAGGTGAGTCCGAGGTCGCGTAATTCCGTGAAGCCCTTCCAGATGCCGAAGAACAGCTCTGCGTATCCGGTGGGGACGAACACCGCCGCGGGGATGCGCCGCCCCAGCTGCAGGAAGATCTCGTAGGCGATCGTCTTATAACCCTCGGAGCCATAGCCATGACCGGTGTGGCTGTCGGTCAGGTTGCTCACCGGGTGGAAGCCGAGGCGGCGCACGACCTCTCGCATGAGAGGCCACCTCGCTTCGGTCGGCACGGCCACGACCGCCGCGCCGAACGACATTAGGAAACGCTCGATGCTCGGCGGACTCCCGGCGCTCGTGATCACGATGCAGCGAAGCCCGGCGGCCGCCGCAAACGCGGCAGCTGCGGCGCCGTGATTGCCGGATGACGCTACGACGATGCCAGGCGCGCCGGTGAGCACTGCCGCACTCGTCGTCACAAGATTGAGACGGTCCTTGTGACTCCACGTTGGGTTGCGCGTCTCGTCCTTCATGTAGAGCTCGGCTTCCAGGCCTGCGAAGCGCGCGAGCTTCGGCGTGGCGACGAGGGGCGTGCCACCCTCGCCGAGGTCCAAACCACCTGCGAGCGGAGGCAGGAGAGGGGCCCATCGCCGCGCCAGGCCCTGCGTGACCGGTCCGTCGAACAGCGAACGCTCCACCCGCGCAAGGTCGAAAGCGACCTCGACCGGGTATTGGATCTCAGCTGTGCTGGTGCGTGGACAGCCCTCGGTGAGCGGCGGCAACAGTGGATAGGAAATCGAGCGGTCCCGGAGCGACCTCTGGCCGGTGGCGAGGGAGTGGTCTGCACTCGGCGTAGGCCTGGCTCGGGACACGGGGAAGGACGGTACAGCCGTCATGAGCACCTTCTCTCGCTGGGGCTGCGAGGCATAATAGCCCGAGGTCGATAACAAACAAACTCGGATTCGAGGCTACAAGCGGCCTCGCGTCGGGAGCAGGATGCACTTCGATCGCCGACTGTGGGCGTTTACCAAGGGCTTTCGTGGCCAACTCGTCGCCGTCGTCGCCCTTGGCCTCGCCACCACGCTCATGGGCCTCGTCGTCTACGGTCTCCTTGGCTGGCTGCTGGCTGAGATCATCGCCCTTGCGCCGACCGACCGACTGATCCGCTATGGGACCCTTATCGTCGCAGCGCTCGCCGTTCGGGCCGCCATGCAGGTCGTCAGAGAGATCATCGCGTTTCGCGCAACCGCGTCGATCCAGCGCGCGCTGCGAGAGCGTCTGTTCGCGAAGCTCCTCGAGCTTGGTCCAGCCGAGCTGGCGCAGCGGCGTTCCGGTGAGCTCGCCGTCACGCTCACGGAGAGCGTCGAGCAGCTGGAGAGCTTCTTCGGACAGTACCTGCCGCAGTTGGCGATCGCTTCCATCAGTCCCGCGGTCGTCTTCGGATTTCTGGCAATGCTCGACCTCCGCCTCGCCATGGTCATGGCCGCGGTCTTCGTGCTCGCGCTTGCGTTGCCTTCAGCGTTCCGAGTCTGGCTCGAGAGCGTGAGCATCAAGCGTTGGCGCTCGTACGCCGACTTCGCGTCGGAGCTCGTGGATTCGGTCCAGGGCCTCGCGATGCTCAAGGCTTTCGGACAGGGAAAAGCGCGTACCGAACAGATCGAGCGTCGTGCGCATGACGTCTTCACGGGAACGATGGAGATCGTCGCGGCGAACTCCACGAGCCGCGCGGCGATCGTTCTTGGCACGACCTTCGGCACCGCGATAGCGATGGCGCTCGTGGTGGGTGGCGTGCGAAATGGCGAGTTGCCGCTATCGACGCTGGTGGTGGTCTTGCTTGCAAGCACCGAGCTCTTCAGGCCGTTGCGAGACCTGTCGTCGTTTTTTCACGCTGGCCTGATGGGTATCTCGGCGACGGCCGATGTCACGAAGCTGCTGGATGCGACGCCTCCGGTGACGGAGGTCCGGCTCAATTCGACGGCACTCGACGCTTCGGTAGAGCTCCGGTCCGTGACCTTCCGCTACCCGAAGCGCTCGGAACCGGCGGTGAGCGACTTCACCTTCTCCGTGCGGCCAGGAGAGCAGGTCGGCATCGTTGGGCCGAGCGGCGCCGGGAAATCGACGCTGCTGTGGCTACTTCTGCGGCTCTACGATCCGACCCACGGGCAGGTACTCGTCGGCGGCCGCGACGTCCGCGAGCTGCCCTTCGCGGCCCTGCGTCGGCAGATCGCCGTCGTCACACAAGATCCGTACCTTTTCCACGGAAGCGTGGCCGACAACCTCCGCGTCGCGAAGCCCGACGCGAGCGATGCCGAGCTCGAAGGCGCCGCGCGCGCCGCCAACGCGCATGACTTCATTCAGCGACTCCCGAACGGCTACGCGAGCACGATCGGCGAACGCGGCGTCCGACTGTCGGGCGGTGAGCGGCAGCGCCTCGCCATAGCCCGGGCGCTTCTGCGCGATGCACCGATCCTTTTGCTCGATGAGGCTCTTTCGAGCGTCGATGCGCTGAACGAGGAACTCATTCGGAACGCTCTCGCACGCCTCGCACATGGTCGTACGACGATCATCGTGGCTCACCGCCTGTCCAGCGTCATCAGCTGTGACCGGATACTCGTTCTCGAGCGTGGGCGCCTGGTGGAGCAGGGTCCACACGCCGAGCTTCTCGAGCGATCGGGCACGTACTCGCGACTGATGTCCGAGCAGGCGCGCATGTCATCCGAGTCGGCGGATATCGTCGACGCGGAAGATTCACCCGACGACGAACCGCTGCCGCAGCTCGCGATCCAGCCTCGAGACGACATCCTTCGCGCGGGCACAGGCGCCGGCTGGACAACCTCCGCACGAAGACTGTTTCGGATCATCCGCTACCGCGGCGAGCTCGCCCTGGTGCTCTTCTTGTGCTTACTGCCGCCGACGCTTGTCATCGCGACCGGCGCGGCCGGCGCGCTGGCGGTCAGCGCGACCGCGCTCGGCACCGACGCGTCGCTGCCGCTCCTGGCGCTGTTTGTACTCGCACCCGTGACCGTCATCGCGGCATGGCTCGACAACTACACGTCGCACGATCTGGCGTTCCGACTCCTCGTTCACGTCCGGGTCGAGCTGTTCCGCGTCTTGGAGCGCCTTGCGCCTGCGTACCTGGTTCGCCGGCGGAGCGGTGACATCGTCGGACTCGCCACACACGACATTGAGCTGATCGAGCTGTTTTACGCGCACACGATCGGGCCCATCGTCGCGAACACCATTCCGATCGGCGTGGTCGTGGCGATAGCCGTCGTGGATCTGCGTCTTGCTCTGGCGCTTGCGCCCCTCCTGTTGGTTGCGGCCGCCACCGTCCTCGTGGGACGGGACCGCGTGGAACGGCTCGGCGTCCGCGCACGCGAGCAGCTCGGCCTACTCAATGCGTTCGCGGTCGAGACGCTCCAGGGCATCCGCGACATCTTCGTTTTCGGCTACGCGGCCGAGCGTCAGCGAGGGTTCGCAGCGCTGACCGCCGCGTATGTTCCAATCCGCCAGCGGTTCAACCAGGAACGAGCGACACAGTCGGCGGTGCTCGACGCGCTCGTCGCAACAGGCGGTCTCAGTGTCGCGATGGTCGGCGCGATCCTGGTCGACGAACGCCGGATCGATGCCGCCGTTCTGCCGCTCGTCGTGGTCGTCGGAATGCTCGCGTTCGGTCCACTCGGAACGCTCGCGCGGACGGGTAGACAGCTCGCCGAGACACTCGCGGCATCGCGGCGCCTCACGGCTGTCTATGAGGAGCCTGTGCCCGTGTTTGACGGACCCGAGGTCGTCTCGGCGGCTCGTCCAAAGGGGATGCGATTCGAGCGAGTGCGTTTCACTTACCAGGGCGGCGCGCGTCGCCCGGCCCTCGATGATGTGTCCTTCACCCTCGAGACCGGGAAGACGACAGCTCTCGTCGGCCCTTCGGGTGCCGGAAAGACGACGGTCGCGCACCTCATGCTGCGCTTTTGGGACCCAGACGAGGGCCGAGTCGTTTTGGACGGGCTCGACCTCCGTGAGTACGACCTCGATTCGTTGCGGCGCTGCGTCGCTCTTGTTGCGCAGGAGACGTACCTCTTCAACACGACGGTCCGACAGAACATTTTGGTCGCACGGCCTGACGCGTCGGAGACCGAGATCACCTCGGCGATCCTGCGCTCTGGGGTCGCCGAACTCGTGGAGACGCTGCCAAACGGGATCGAGACATTCGTTGGCGAGTGTGGTGCCCAGCTGTCCGGTGGTCAGCGTCAGCGAATCGCGATCGCGCGCGCCTTCCTCAAGGACGCGCCTCTATTGGTTCTTGACGAGGCGACCAGCCACCTCGACACCGAGAACGAGCGAATGATCCGCGCGGCCCTGGCCGATCTGTCGCGCGACCGCACAACGCTCGTGATCGCCCACCGCCTATCGACGGTGCGCGACGCCGATCGCATCGTCGTGCTCGAGCGCGGCCACGTAGCCGAGGTCGGAACCCATGACGAGCTCCTTCGGTCCGCAGGCGTCTACGCCGGGCTGGTCTCCGCACAGATGCGCGCCGGGCGGCCACTCGTCGTCGTCTGAACCGCTACGACCTCTCGACGGTGACCGCGGCGCGGCACGTCGCCCCGATCGAGGCCGCATCAATACGGTGGTCGCGATAAAGCTCGGCCCTGGAGCCTGATTCCCCGTAGCGCGTGACGCCGAGCGGCCAGGCTCGTGTGCCTCGCATCGCACCGATCCACGCAAGCCCCAACGGATGACCGTCGATCACTGTGACCACCGGCCCGGGTGCCCGTTCGGACCAGTCCCAGACGAGGCCATCCTGCACGCTCGCCTGCCAGCGCCGATAGACGAGTCCGGGGCTGGTGCAGTTCACCACGTCGGCCTGGATGCCTTCTGACAGCAGCTCCCCGGAGGCGCGCATCGCCTCGGGCACCATCACGCCGCTCGCCCAGATCTCCACGCGGCCCGTCGCTGATTGCGAGCCGGCCCCGCGATCGATGATGCGGTAGGCGCCCGACAACACCTTGGCGCGCAGCGCCTCGCGGTCGTCGACGCGCAAGAGCGCCTGATCGACTGGTGCCGTCGTCAGCCGCAGGTATGCCGCCTCGGCGCCCACGGGCCGATGCAGCGACTCGAGCGCCGCGAACAGAATCCACTCCAGCTCTTGGGCGAAGCACGGCTCCCAGTACACGAGTCCGGGGACAGCGATGCCGAGCGGTGGCGTGACGATCGACTGATGTGCGCCACCCTCCGATGAGAGCGTGATGCCTGATGGCGTGCCCACGACGATGAAGCGCGCGCCAGCGTACAGGCCATAGATCAGCGCCTCGAGGCCGCGCGCGACGAACGGGTCATACAGTGTGCCTATCGGATAGAGCGGCGCACCAGTCAACTCGCGCGATAGACCGAATTGACCGAGGGCCATCATCAGGTTCGTCTCGCTGATCCCAAGCTCCACGTGCTGTCCGGTCGGGCGGCGCTCCCATGACACCAGGCGCGGGCCCAGTGCGGAGAAGCGGTCGACGCGCTCATGCGTTTCCCACACGCCGACGCGATTGATCCAGCCGCCAAGATTCGTCGAAATCGCGACGTCCGGGCTCACGGTGACCATGCGTCGCGTGAGCTCGGGATGCTCACGGCCGATGACAGTCAGGATCAAGCCGAAAGCGCGCTGCGTGGACTGGGTGCCGGTGTACTCACGGCCGAGCTCGCGTGGTATCTGAGGGAGGTCGGCTGGAGTGATTGGTGTTGGGGCGAGCTCCGCTGCGCGCCGGACGCAGAGCGCGCTCGCCTCCGTCGCCGGCCGGAACCGGTCCCACTCCTCACCTTTGGTGATGCCGAGCGCGTCGCGAAGCTCGTCGATCTGGCCGGCGGTCATGAGCGCCTGATGGTTCAGCGGATCGGCGGCAATCGGAAGCCCCCATCCCTTGACCGTGTAGGCGAAGACGACGGCAGGCCGATCGGCGGCATCGGCGCGCGCGAACGCGGCGCGCAGCACATCGAAGTCATGACCGCCGAGATCTGCGAGCAGTGCTCCCAGCTCACTGTCCCCGTAGCTATCCACGAGCTCTGGTCCGAGCGCGCGGCGAACATCGGGCGGGTCGGCCCGGAGGAGGAACTGATAGTCCTCGTTCGCCATGTCGTCGATCGCGTGCCGAAGGCGGCCCCCGGTCTCCGCGAACGCGCGCTGGAGACGGCGACCGTATTTCGCCTCGACCACCTCCCAGCCGTTCGCGCGAAACATGTCCTCGAGTTGGCGTACGCGGATGCCAGGCACCACGCGATCGAGGGATTGCCGGTTGACGTCGACGACCCAGATGACGTTGTCGAATCCAGATAGGGCCGGCTCCGCGATGGTCTCCCAGATCGAGCCCTCGTCCAGCTCGCCGTCGCCGACCAGCGAGAGATAACGCCGACCACTGCTGACGCCTGCGCGCAGGTTCACGAACCGGTCGACGAGCGCCGCGTAGTTCGGAGCAATAGAGCCGAGGCCCATCGAGCCCGTGGAGAAGTCGACCGGATCGGGATCCTTAGTGCGGCTCGGATACGCCTGCAGACCGTGATGAGCTCTCAGCGTGGTGAGGTAACGGGGGTCGAGGTTTCCGAGCAGGTAGTGGATCGCGTGGAGGACCGGCGCGGCGTGGGGCTTGATCGAGATGCGGTCGCCACCTCGCATGAACTCGAAGAAGAGATAGGTCATCAGCGAAACCACCGACGCGCTCGAGGCTTGGTGGCCGCCTACCTTGATGCCACTGGGGTTCGGCCGGACGTGGTTCGCATGGTGGATCATGAGAGTGCTCAGCCAGAGCACCCGCCGGGCGACCTCGTCGAGCGTCGTCGTTCCGGGGACGACGGCGTGCGCGGCCTGCTCCGACCCGCGACCGGTTATGCCTTCAGCCCCTTTGATCATCCTGGGAATAGACCCCTTTTAGAGTGTCTGGACCCAAGCGCACCAGGACACTGTGCAGGGCGAATCGACGGCCGTCTATTATGCACAAGAGTCGGTTTGTCGGCGGTCTTGGAATCAGCCTGTTACAGGGATGGGACGGCAAATGAGCGGACACCGGGCCGGCGATCAGCACGATACCGATCATCATCACGACGATCAGCGTCTCGGCGACCACGAGACGGCTCATGGCCACGGGGAACACCACGATGACGCTGGCGCACACGCTCACGAGCACGAGCACGAGAGGGAAGGGCTTCGCGCCGCCCTGAGCCAGCTGTTTCGGACGCACAGCCACGATTCCGGGGACCGCATTGACGACGCGGTCCGTGGTTCCGCGGCGGGCATCCGCGCCGTCAAGATCTCGGTCCTCCTCCTCGGCCTCACCGCGGCTCTCCAGCTCGCCGTCGTTTTGTTCAGCGCATCGGTCGCGCTCCTCGCGGACACGGTCCACAACTTTGCTGACGCCTCGACCGCCATCCCCCTCTGGATCGCCTTCTCCATGGGTCGCCGGCAGCCCGACCGTCGCTACTCCTATGGCTATGGGCGCGCCGAGGACCTGGCTGGCGTCTTCATCGTCCTAATGATCACGGCGTCCGCTGCGATCGCGGCCTGGAAGTCGGTGGAGAGGCTGATTCAGCCGGAACCGATCAGCCACCTCGAGTGGGTAGCTGCTGCGGCCATCATCGGTTTCCTCGGCAACGAGGCCGTCGCTCAGTACCGCATAGGAATCGGTCGACGGATCGGCAGTGCCGCACTCGTCGCAGATGGACTCCATGCGCGAACCGACGGGCTCACGTCGCTCGCGGTGCTGTTTGGCGCCGCCGGCGTGTGGCTGGGATTTCCACAGGCAGATCCGATCGTCGGGCTCCTAATCACCGTCGCGATCTTGTTCGTCCTGAAGGACGCGGTTGTCAGCGTGGGGCGTCGGCTCATGGACGCTGTGGAGCCCGAGGTCCTCGACCTTGCCGAGGCAGCATGTGTCTCATGCGAGGGGGTGCGGTCGGTCATATCGATCCGCGCGCGCTGGGTTGGTCACAACCTCCACGCGGACGCACGGATCGCGGCGGAGCCGGGCATCACCCTGATCAACGCCCACGACCTCGCGGAGCGGGTCCGCCATGCGATGCTCCACGCGGTCCCGAAGCTCGCCGACGTTGTCGTACATGTCGATCCCGACCACGATGAAGCGCACGCTCTGGCGGAGCATCATCAGCCGCCAGCGGCAGACCACCGAGCCCGATCCGCGCGGGCGTAGCAGGCCCACCGCGCCCTTAGCTGTGGACGCGACTCTCCAGGTGCTGTCGATCTTCGGTCTCGATCTGAAAGGTCGAGTGCTCGATGTCGAAGCACTCAGCAAGGCACTCACAGAGGCGGTCCAGAGCTGAGCGCGGCTCCGATCCCGCCGCAATCACGACGTGGGCCGAGACGATGGGCATTCCGCTGGTGATGGTCCAAGCATGAAGATCGTGGACGCCTACGACGCCGGGTGCTTCGAGAATGTGCTTCCGCACAAACGCGAGGTCGGTGCCTCGCGGTGTCGCCTCAAGCAGCACCTCGAGCGCCTCCCGTAGCAGAGCCCACGCCCGAGGCACGATCAAAACTGCGATGAGGGCCGATGCGATGGCGTCGATGATGCTGAGGCCCGTCAGCCCGATGAGCACGGCCGCGGCAATCACGGCGAGTGAGCCGAACGCGTCCGCGAGAACCTCCAGATAGGCGCCGCGCATGTTCAGGCTTGTCTTTGCCGCCGAGCGGAGGACGACCACGGAGCAAATGTTCACGACCAGCCCTGTCGCCGCGACGGCCAGCATCGGCCCCGCGAGAACGTCGGGCGGGCTCCATGCACGCCGCCAGGACTCCACTGCGACGAAACCCGCGACCGTGAAGAGGATCGCCGTGTTCGCGAGGGCAGCAAGCACCTCCATCCGGTGCAGGCCGAAGGTCTGCCGAGGGGTGGGTGGCCGTCGCGCGAAGCGGATTGCGAGGAGGGCGATGCCGATACCGGCAACGTCGCTGAGGACGTGTCCGGCGTCCGCGACGAGCGCGAGGCTGTTGAATAGCACGCCGCCCACCAGCTCGACTACGAAAACCGCGACACTGAGCGCGAGCACCATCGCCAATCTGGACGCGTTAGCAGATGCCGGCGTCTCGTAAGCGTTGTGCATCAGCTCACCGCGGACCGCGACAGCCCCTCGCCGATGTGTTCGACACCGTCGGCGAGGACGTGCCGCAGGTGGCTGTCGGCCAGCCGGTAATACGCAACGCGCCCGACCTTCCGCCGCTCGACGACACGCCGGTCGCGCAGGTGCCGAAGTTGATGCGAGAGCGCCGACTCGCTCCTGCCGAGGAGCGCGGCAAGGTCGCAGACACAGAGCTCGTCCGTGAGCGAGAGCGTATGAAGCAGCCGGGCGCGGGTCGGGTCAGCAAGGAGCGTGAACACTCCCGCAAGCGCAGCGGACTGACCGTTCGTGATCACTTTCTTGACCATCGGCTTAACACGCTCGGGATGCAGGCAGGACACAAGGGACGGGCGCGCGGTCCGCCTCATATCTGCACCATGCTTCATATATTACTGACCGGTCAGCGTCTAGGCGAGAATTCATTCATCGTGATGATCCGCAGGTGCGAATGCGGTAGAAGGGACACTGTGGAGGCTGACCTTTCACGGCTCGCAGCCCGGCTGGAGACGCTCTCGCAGATCGGGCGTGTCGGCGGCGGCGGGATCACGCGCCTCGGTCTTACAGCGGAGGAGCAGGCGGCTCGAGACCTCATTGCCGGCTGGCTGGCACCACTCGGACTACGAATTCGACGCGACGCGGCCGGAAACCTTTTCGCACAGACCGGTGACGAAGGTCCGATCGTCCTTGCCGGCTCGCACCTCGACAGTGTCCCGGTTGGTGGTCAGTTCGACGGGGCACTCGGCGTCGTGTGCGCCGCCGAGGCCGTACAGATGGTCATCGAGCATCAGGTGCGGATGCGTCGCCCACTCGGTGTCGTGGCCTGGGCCGATGAAGAGGGCGCGCGCTTCGGCGTGGGCACATATGGAAGCGCGGCGGCGTTTAGTCGTCTCGCTGCGGACGTGGCTGAACGTCGCGACTCGAGTGGCATCTCGATCGCGGATGCGCTTCGAGCGCTCGGAGAGACTGGCGAGCCCAGCATGGCGCGCGTGGATGTCGGGACGATTGCCGCGTATCTGGAGGTGCACATCGAACAGGGCTCGCGGCTTGTCGAGGCCGATCGTCCACTCGCGGTCGTGAACAGTATTGTGGGGATCGTCCAGGGCCGGGTGTGGCTGAGAGGCCGCGCGGATCACGCGGGCACGACGCCGATTGTCGAGCGACGCGACGCGCTCGTCGCGGCGGCGATACTCATGCTGGCGCTTGAGGACTGGGTGCGCGGGTCGGCGACGTCGATCGCGACGGTTGGCCAGGTCGAGGTGCGACCAGGCGCACGCAATGTCGTACCGGCTGAATGCCGGTTCTCCTTTGATATGCGCGCCTCGGACAATGCCGCGCTGGATGCGCTGGTCGCTCGGCTACGTTCCGAGGTCGGGCGGGTCGCGAAGGAACGCTCGCTCGAGTGGGATCTCGACGTACTGGCCTCGAAGCCGCCGGTCGCGCTCGACGAGGATCTGCAGCTCCTTCTTCAACGATCCACTCGCGCGATCGGTGTCAACGCGCCCACGCTCGCGAGCGGCGCCGGACACGACGCGTCGAATGCACAGCTGGCCGGGGTTCCGAGTGGAATGCTGTTCGTCCGATCCACGGGTGGAAGCCACAGCCCGCGCGAGCAAGCGACGATCGAGGACGCAGCGATCGGCGCACAGGCGCTTGCCGTCGCGATCAGCGAGCTTGTGGGGTGACGGGTGTCGGTAGCCAGTCTGTTTGAGGAGCTCGATCTCCTTCGCGACGATGTCGTTCGCCGGATTGGGATAGACGGATACGATGCCCAGCAGGTCGCTGTCGACCACTTTGTGTGGTGCCGCGCATTCGTAGACGCAGCCGAGGCGGTGCGGGAGTGGGCGGCATCGACAACGAGCGAACTGGCTGCGAACGTCGGGCGCGCAACTGAGGACGAAGCACGAGCGCTGTTCTACGGACGTGATGCCGCGATCGCTATCCGGATGGGTGAGCGGTACGCCGCGATCGCGCGAACGTACGCGCCGCTCGAAGATCTGGGGGCGGAATCGGAACATCGCCTCCTGCGGACGAGCCTCAGGCAATTCGCCGAACGTGAGGTCCGCCCGCAAGCGCAGGAGATCCATCGGCGCAACGCCGACATTCCAGAGTCGATGATTACGGGCGTCGCGAAGCTGGGACTGTTCGGCCTTTCCGTACCGGAGGCGTACGGTGGCTCGCAGTCAGAGCGACCCGACCTTCGCGCCATGCTGATCGCGACAGAGGAGCTGTCGCGCTGCTCGCTCGGCGCCGGCGGAAGCCTGATGACCAGGCCGGAGATTCTGGTCCGTGCCCTCGTGCGGGGCGGGACTACCGAGCAGAAGCAGCGCTGGTTACCGGCGATCGCGCGCGGATCGGCTCAGGTAGCCATCGCAGTCACCGAGCCAGATGCAGGTTCGGATGTGGCTGCGGTTCGATGCCGGGCCATCCGCAAGGACGATTCGTGGGAGATCACCGGCACGAAGCTCTGGTGCACGTTCGCTGGCCGCGCCGAGCTGCTCATGCTTCTGTGCCGCACGAGTGATGCCGGTCATCGCGGTCTCTCGGTGTTCGTCGTCGAGAAGCCGGCATACCCAGGGGCCGCGTTCGTGCACCGGCAAGATGGCGGCGGCGTTCTGAGCGGACGCGCGATCCCCACGATCGGCTACCGAGGGATGCACACGTTCGAGCTCGCTTTCGAGCAGTACCGCCTGCCGTCGGTCGCTCTGCTTGGCGGCGAGGATTGGCTGGATCGCGGGTTCTACCTCCAGCTCGAGGGCTTCGCGCTCGGACGGCTGCAGACAGCGGGGCGTGCCGTTGGAGTCATGCACGCAGCGCTCGACGCGGCGTTGAGCTATGCGTCGAACCGGAAGATGTTTGGAAGAACTGAGATCGAGTTCCCGCTCGTGCTTGCCAAGCTTGGCGCGATGGCAGTTCGGCTCGAAGCATCGCGGAGGCTCGCGTATCGCGCGGCCCGTCTGCTCGAGGATGATGCCCCCGGCGGCCAGCAAGCTGCGGCTCTCGCGAAGCTCTACGCATCGCGTATGGCGGAGCTGGTGACCCGCGAAGCCATGCAGCTGCATGGCGCGATGGGGTATGGGGAAGAGACTGAAGTGTCGCGTCTCTTCGTCGACGCACGAGTGCTCGCGATCTTCGAAGGGGCGGAGGACGTGTTGTCGCTGAGAGTCGTCGGCCGCGACCTTCTTGAAGCGCCCGAGCGGACGTGAGCCACCCACCAGTCCTCACCGGCCTCCGCGTTGTCGAGGTGTCCGCCTTCGTGGCCGCGCCCCTCGGGGGTGCGACGCTCGTCGAGCTTGGCGCGGACGTCGTTCGTGTGGACCCGCCAGGTGGGGGCGTCGACGTGCGGCGCTGGCCGATCCACAAAGGACACAGCCTGTATTGGAATGGCCTAAACCAGGGCAAACGCTCGGTCAACATCGATATGCGCAGCGAACGCGGGCGCGCTCTGGTCGCCGACCTCATCGTCGAGGCCGGCGCGGTCCTCACGAATCTGCCCATCGTCGATTGGATCTCTTACGAAACGCTAAGCCGGCGGAGGCCCGACCTGATCATGGTGGTGATAACCGGCAACCCCGACGGGTCGACGGCGGTCGACTACACGGTCAACGCGGCCCTCGGCTTTCCGATGATCACGGGACCTGAGGGCTTGTCCGGACCTGTGAACCACGTGCTTCCCGTGTGGGACGCTCTCACCGGATATCTAGCCGCGACCGCGATCGTGGCGGCGGAGCTCGATCGTGTGAAGCGCGGTACGGGCTCACTCATCAGGATCAGTCTCTCGGACGTCGCACTATCGGTCGCGGCCCACCTCGGGTTCATCGCGGAAGCACAGCTCGTAGATGAGCCGCGACGCCGCTATGGGAATGATCTATTCGGAAGCTACGGCCGCGACTTCAAAACGGCCGACGGGCGCCAAGTCATCATCATCGCGCTGACTCCCCGCCAGTGGACCAATCTGATCGATGCGACTGAATCTCGCCAGAAGATCGGCGCGCTCGAGCGTGCCCAAGGCATCAGCCTTGACGACGAAGGAAACCGGTGGATGCGGCGCGACGCAATTACCGCGATCATCGAGCCCTGGGTCGCAAACCGAACGCTGGCGGAAGTCCGTCGAGTCTTCGAGAGGCACCGCGTGCTCTGGGGACCTTATCAGTCATTCAAGGAGCTGCTCGCCGAGGACCCACGAGCGACCCGCGAGAATCCGCTCTTCGCTGAAGTGCTGCAGCCCGATATTGGCTCGATCCTTACCGCCTCGTCCCCTGTCTTCTTCGCAGACCGCAAGCGTGTTCCGCCAACGGGTGCACCGGCGATGGGTCAGCACACGCACGAAGTGCTGCGCTCGTGGCTGGGCCTTGGCACGGACGGCCTGGCCCGCCTTGCCGCAGAGGGGGTCATCCCCCGATGACTCTCTCGGCCCGTTCTTGGCGGACCTAGCTGACGCCTAAGGAAGGCCCGAGGTGATGCGCGAATGAATCACACGCACCATGCGCAGCAGCCGAGCGTGACACGCCTTGCACTCGACGCGACGCGCCATTGCCTCACAGGTTGCGCGATCGGCGAGGTCGTTGGGCTGCTGATCTCTGGGGCACTCGGGCTGACAACAGAGGCGTCGATCGTCGTGGGCATCGTGCTCGCGTTCGTCTTCGGGTACTCGTTCACATTTGTCCCGCTTCTGCGTGGCGGCATGGCTCTCGGTCGGGCGTTCGGTGTGACACTTGCGGCCGACACCATCTCGATCGTTGTGATGGAGGCGGTCGATAACCTCATCGTCGTGCTCGTGCCTGGCGCGATGGCGGCGGGCTTGGGTGATCCGCTGTTCTGGGGCAGCCTCGCGGTCGGCCTGGTGATCGCATTCGCTGCCGCGTTTCCGGTGAACCGCTGGCTGATCGCGCGCGGCCGCGGTCACGCGCTGGTGCACGGAGGACACGCGTGATCCGGAGCGGTCGGGAGAAACGGACTGGTAACTTCGGTGCGGGCGAACGACTGTCATCCGTGGTGCTGTCGGTGGAATTCAGCCGTTAACAGCGTGTCGGCGACCCACGGCGCATGACACTCGTAAATCACACGAGCGACGACGATGTCCTCGAGCCACGGCCGACCCGAAATACGTAGGTCATGCTCGGGCGAAAGTCGCTCTGGACGACTTCCAGTCACAACATCTCCGATCGACCTCCGGGGCTCGGGCGGGAAGCTACTAGTCTGGCTTGACGGACGGCCATCCTCGGCGGGCGCGTCAGCCGGTGAGACCTCCGTTTGCGCCTCCGGATCTACTCATGGACTTCTGCGTATCGAGAGCTTTGCCATCGCTCGGTTCGCGTCACGGGCGGGGGACGACCGCAACGCAGAGGTCTGCAAGGCACATGGCGTTCTCAGATGATCATGGTCTGACGGACCATTGCTTCGCGAGACGACCAGATTCTCTCCTGGCTCGAGCTGCTGGAAGATGGCTTGAGTAGGTCTAAACGAGTCGCGACGCGAAGCGCGGAGGGCCTTCGAAATCCTGGCGCGATGGTTATCCGCTTCTTGCGTTGCTCGCCGACGCCCCCTGAGTACATCGCGGAGTTTGCTCCTGCTGCGACCGTCGGCGACAGGGGCGAACAGATACAGACGCAGCGAAGGCTGCAGCGTGACCTGAAAGCTTGTGTATTCGAGGTCGAGGCGTCCAACGCGATGATGGCGCAGTCGTACTCGTCCTTCCAGTCGACCGCGCACATCTTGTCGTCTCCACATCGCTGCGAACTCTGTGCTTTGTTCGAGCAGGCTGCCGATGAGCTCCTTGTAGTCGGGATCGCTGAGATCGCGGCCTGCTTCTGACCGCAGCGCCGCGATTGAGAGAGGCGCCTCCTGATCCCAGTCGACATGAAGCTTCCGTGCTGATGGCTCGAGAAACATGCAGCGGACAACATTTCGTTGCTCATGCGCCATTTGTGACCACCCATAGATCGCGTCGCTCGCGCGGTTCCACGCCACGACGTCGCGACGGCGGCCCGTCACGTAGGCGGGAAACGGATCCCACACGTCAAGGACCTGCCGCAGACGTGGCGAGATAGCTGCGGTCGACTCTGCAGCCGGCGCCGCCTGACCGGCAAGCGCGAAGAGATGGCTGCCCTCGGCGGGCTCAAGCTGCAGGGCGCGGGCGACCGCGCTGAGGACCTGCGGGGAGACGCGGATATCGCGGCCTTGTTCGAGCCAGGTGTACCAGGTCAGCCCGACGCCGGCGAGGCCCGCGACCTCTTCCCGCCGCAGGCCCGGTGTGCGCCGGCGAGCACGCGCTTCCAGACCGACGCGGACAGGGGCGATCCGGGCGCGTCGACTCTTGAGGAATGCGCTGAGCTCGGCCCGGGTGGTGTCGCTTATACCAGGATAAGAAGGCATCTAGTAGCAGCATAAATCGTCGCGCATTGTGAGTCGCGAGATTGGCTTGAGCCGATCGCCGCGGCGGAGAGTGGAACATGCAAGCGATCCGTTTGAACAACGGCGTGGAGATGCCCCTTCTGGGCTTCGGAGTATTCCAAGTACGGGACCTTGCCGAATGCGAGCGCGCTGTTTCAGAGGCGCTGCGAGTTGGGTATCGCCTGATCGACACGGCCGCCTCGTACTTGAACGAGGAGGCTGTCGGACGCGCCATCGCTGCGAGCGGCGTGTCTCGCGCGGAGCTCTTCGTTACGACCAAACTCTGGGTGCAGGACGCCGGGTACGACCGCGCAAGGTCGGCATTCGAGCGATCAGCGAAGCGCCTCGGACTGGACTACCTCGACCTGTATCTCATCCACCAGCCGTTCGGGGATGTTCACGGCGCCTGGCGAGCGATGGAAGAGCTGTATCGCGAGGGTCGGGTCAAGGCCATCGGCGTCTCAAACTTCCAACCGGACCGATTGATGGATCTGATCGTCCAGAACACGGTGATCCCGGCGGTCGATCAGATCGAGGTGCATCCGTTCTATCAGCGAGCCCGAGCGCTCGAGTTCTGCCGAGATCAGGGTGTCCAGGTCGAGGCGTGGGCACCGTTCGCCGAGGGGAAACACGGCATCTTTCAGAACCAAGTGCTCCGGTCCATTGCGGAGAGACACGGAAAGACCGTCGCACAGACGATCCTGCGATGGCTCACCCAGCGCGGCATCGTCGCCATCCCGAAATCGGTGCGGGCGGAGCGCATCGCGGAGAACTTCGACGTTTTTGGGTTCGACCTGAGCACCGAGGACATGGCCGCGATAGTGACGCTCGAGCTCGATGAGAGCAGTTTCTTCGACCACCACGATCCCGCCATGGTGAAGAGCATTAGTGAGCGTCGGCTCGATATCTGATGTCGCACAACCGACTCGCAGCGTACCGATGACGCTCAGACGACGCTCATTCGTGCGGAGCGCCGTCGCGGGCGTAGGGAGCCTGGTCATTGGTGCACACCTGATCAGCTGCTCCGCCTCTTCACCGCGCCGCGCCGACGACGCCGATCCTGCACCGGTCCAAACAACATCGACCCGCGGCACAGTCATGCTGGCCTATTTCTCGCGCGCGGGCGAGAATTACCTCAACGGCGGACGAACGTGGCTCGATGTCGGGAACACCGAAGTCCTCGCGAGCATGATCAGTCGCCTCGTCGCGTGCGACGTCCACCACATCCAGCCCGCCAAGCCGTATCCCGCCGACTACGAGGCGACCGTCGAGCGGAACCTCCGGGAGCAGCAGGCCAACGCACGTCCAGCAATCGCGAACCCGCTGGCTTCGGTGGGGCGGTACGACGTCGTGCTGTTGGGCAGCCCGATCTGGAACGTAAGGGCACCAATGATCATGTCGACGTTCGCCGAGGGCTTTGACTTCACCGGTAAGACCATCTTCCCGTTCACGACTCATGCGATGAGCGGGCTGGGATCGTCCCTGCGCGACTACGCGAGATCGTGCCCCGGCGCGACCATCCGGGAGGGGCTTGCGGTGCGCGGCGAGGAAGTGCGGGATGCGGGCCCAGCGGTCGAGGCTTGGGTGCGACGTACCGGCCTGCCCGGGCGATGACGGCCCCCTAAGACGCCGCACGCGTCCGGTCGCTGCCACGATGTCCCTCGCTTTTCAAGGAGATGTCATTACCTGCCCCCTTAGCGATGCCGCACGCCCGAAAAAGGGTCAATCTCCGCGTCCGGTTTGTGGACTTCTGTGCATACAGACTTCTGTCTTGAATTGGTTCGCCTCGTGTGCGGGGAGGCTGTGAGACCGAGGTCTGCGAAGCCTTTACTCGCGTGTGCTTACCTGCTTCGTTCTCAGCTGAGCAAAGGTCTGACGGACTGCGTCGCGCACATGGTCTAAGACCCGCCATGGTTTCGGACTGACGCCGAGCCCACGAAGAGCAACGGTCTTACTCGATTCGTGCTCAGATCGTGGAGACCGCTACGGTCTCGTTCACTTAGTTGCTAAACCATGGCGCCTTAGACCACTCGATTCGCCTGCGGAATTCCTAATAGAATTGAGGTCTCGCCGAGGTAGCTCAGTTGGTAGAGCAATGGTCTGAAGAATCGCGAACGGTGCGATTCGCGGATTTGCTCGGAAACTCGTGATTGATACGGATATTCAGCACGAGTGAGCAATGGTTTCAGGAGTCAATAGTCTTGTGAGTGCGGCGGGCAGGCCTCACCACCGCACGCGAGTGAGCAGTCTCCGCGCAGACCGGAACCTTCCCTGCGCTTTCATTTAGTAGAGATGCGCGTTGGACAGCGCTGTGCCTCATGCTGGCGTTCGCGGCTACGGCGTGCGGGTCCCGAACCGATGACGGCTCGGAAGCTGCCGGTCCTGCAATGGCAAGCTCGACCGAATCGCCGTCAGCACCACCCGTTCCGTCCGACTGGAAGCGGGTGACGCTCTACGGTCTCGAAATCCCAGTGCCACCCGGATGGGACAAGAGCCTCGACACGGTGGGCAAGAGCGACCGAGCCGAGACTGATGCGCCGCAGATCCTCTACTTCGAGGAGAAGGGCAACGCAGGCGTCGCGACAGGACGCGCGTTGTCGATCTGGATCTGGGACGGCTGGACCGTCGGTGATCTCGTTCGCAGGCGCTTCGTTGAAGGAAACCTGAGCTTCGTCTCGCAGTCGCCGGTCCCCGGCGTGCGCGCGATGCGCGAGATGATTGGGCGAGCGAGCTGGTACGGGCCGCAGGGTTCGGGCAGTTACCGCCCTCGACCTCTCTTCGTTCAGGTCGACGCCGCTCGTGTTGCCGACGTGATCACGTTCGGCCCTCAGGTGCCGAGCACCGAGAGCGAACCGAGTCCCGACATGCGCCTGATCCAAGACATCGTGGCGTACAACATCACTGCGCCTCCCGGGACGAGTTGTCCGCGGACGCGCTCCGTCGACGAATTCGGCGTCCTCACCTCCGACGGCGCGACAGGCGTACTCGATCGCACCTATGCGAGCGCGCAATCGGTCAACGACGTTTTCGTCATGGTCCGGCGCGGCAGCGCGGTCGGCCACCGCGTGGCGATCGAGTTCCGCCAGATCGGAACGAGCGCTCCCGCGACGCGGGTCGCCTATACGGTCACGGCCGAGCCGCGTCCGACGCCACCCGGGGTTCGTGCGTCGCCGTGGGATGGTGCAGCGTTCAAGCTCGGCGTCAAGCCAATCGGTTTCGCCGACAGCTGCTGGCGCCTGATCGTTGACGGCGCGGACACCGGCATCGTCCTTCAAGTCGGGCGCTAGCTCACATGCGCTCCTGTTGACCGTGGTCTGACGGAACATGTTTGCGCTCGTACCGCGCAGGCTTCGGTCCGAGAGCGAGCTGACTCGCGGTTTTCGCACGTCGGTCGGGCCTCTTTCTAGCGGGAAGGGGCCGACGAAGTCGAACCCCCTTCCGGTCCTGCTATCGCTGGGGGTGGTTAAGTCGCTCCAACCATCAGGCAACCTCAAGCCATCGGTGCACCCTGTCGGTGAAGGTGACCTCGTACCGAAGACCTCGCAGATCATCGGCACTCACATTCACGCCGCGAGCCCGAGCTAGGCCGGCGAGCCACGTCCAAGGGTGGTCCTCTGCGGGCTCATCGTCATCGGGAAGCACCGTGTTCAGCACGTCGCGTGTCAGGCTCTCCAGAGTTTCATGCTCACGGAGGTCCCCACGATCCGACTTGCCGGTTGATCTCAAACCAACGGTGAAGCCGCGACCTTCGTGCAAGATCACGCGTTGCCCATCGTCCAGGGTCACGAACTCGGTTACCGAGAAGTTCAGGGAAGTGGAGTCGGCGGAGCGCTCTGGCCCGAGATCGCATGTGGCGCCAATGCCTACCACGCGACTTGGCTTGATAGGCGGGAGGCCCTTCGCGCGGACATCCTTGGAGTCCGGGTGTAGGTTCCAGCCACGCTTCGCACCGCTCACTTCACAGCTCCGGAGCGCCCGTGATCGCGTCTAGTGTGCGTAGCACGCGCCGATCCACGCGCGATGGCCTGAGCAACGTTCCCAGCCGAAATCGCGCGAGGTGTCCTGCTTCGAAACGGCCCTTTCATCTTTAATGACGACTAGCCCGGCGGGGCGCCGCAGACCCGGCGCTCCCAGCGAGATCCTCGAGCCACTAGCGCGCTTCGAGGAACCTCGGTCCCTGAACGCGTCTCGATGATGTTGTCGCACTTAGGACAGTGTCAGCCTGACCGTGAGGGTGACCCGTCTCGGCTGCGCTTGATTCGCCAATCGGGCGACCGACTCGCTCGTAACTGCGGTGTTCCGCCACCGCACGCCCGTCGCGATCGCGCTCCGCCGGATCCGCTGGAGATCACGCCTGACCGATCGCGGCCGTGAGCGCATCAAGTTCCGCCAGGTGCCAACGCGCCTCCGTGCGCTCCGCTGTCGCCCGCGCCCGCCCGATCGGCCTCTGCCACTCAGGTCCGAGCGTCATACCCAACACGCGCGCCGCTCGTGCCGCCAGGATGAGCGAGTTGGGCTGCGCTGCAGTTCCGTGCCGCTCCTGGTCGGCGAAGCATGCCTCGAGGCTCAGTCCGAGCCGGGCCTGGTCCCGTTCGCGCAGGGCGACCCATACGTCACGGACGACTCTGGCAGCCGACAGATCTAGCGTCGAGAGACCCGCGTCGAGCCACTCGATAAAGTCGTCCCTGCCAAGGTAGGCGCCACACAGCAGCGAGGTCCAGGCGCCGAACAGTGCAAGGGGCCCGCCGCCAGTGAGCAGCCCCCGATAGACACCACGGTCCGCCCGCCCCCGTTGCTCGAGCCGATCGAGCCAGCGCGCGGCGCTCGTCGCGTCGTCCGCGCAGACGCTCAGCGTGGTCATGGTCAGAGCCGGCGGAAGGAAGCGCTGGGCCTCTTCTTGCTTCGATGCCTCCTCGGCGAAGTCACTGAGGATAACGATTCCGGCTGGCGGGCCCTCACGCCCGGCCGCGATCAGAGCGCGAGCGATGAGCGGAAAACCGTACCAGAACGAGGTCGGCGGGACCCGTGCGCCGACGGCCAGCGACTCGTCCCAGCGACCTTGGGCGTACGCACGGAACGCGCGCTGCGAGTGCAGCATCGGTTGCTCGATACCGTGTCGCTCGGCATACGCGATCCCCTCGTCGAGCAGCCGGCCGGCCTCCGCCGGGTCGAGATCGAGACGACCCACCAGCACCACCAGGTTGTTGTACCCGCGGAGTGCCGTCTCGGCGAGATCGCGCTCGATCGCGAGGAGCCTGCCGCGCTCCAGGAGATCGCGCGCCTCGCTCTTGTGGGCTTCCGAGTTCGCGAGCGACGTGCCTTTCGTGATCGTCGCGTTCGCGATCGTCCAGTCGTCGCGCAGGCGCTCGCCCAAGGCCAGCGCGCGATCCGCCAGACCGTTGGCCTCCTCGTCCTCGCGCGCCACCATCTTGAGCTGGGCCAGGTGCGCGATCGCGCGGCCGAGCTCGGGCGACTCGTCGGTGCCGTCGAGCGCGGCGATCGCCTCCTGCGCCATCACGACGGCTCGGTTTGAGTCGCCCTGCTGCCACACGTTGCGGCTCGCGAGGCGGAGCATCCGCGAGAGGCCGAGCGCGCCACCACCATGACGGTAAAGTCGCGCCGCTTCCTCGGCGGTCTTGCGCGAGAGCGCGAAGTCGAAGAGGTAGTAGGCCTCCGCGAGCCGCTCAAGCGTCGGGCCGATCCGCTCCTCCGCGAGCCCTATGGCGACGGCACGCTCGAAGTGCGCCGCCGCCTCGCGCGGCGCGTCGGCGCGGAGCGCGCGTTCGGCGGCTTCGAGCAGGTAGGGGAGCGCGGCCGCTTCGTCCGCAGAGGCGATGAAGTGGTGCGCGACCAGTGCCGGCTCGACCTGCTCGCCAGCCGCGAGGACTTGGGCCACGGCGTGGTGAAGGCGCCGTCGCTCGCGCGCGAGGAGGTCGTCGTACGCGACCTCGCGCGTGAGGGCGTGACGGAAGGCGTACTCGTCGGGCGTGTCGCGCTCGATCGCGAGCTGCTGCTCGATGAGCTCCCGGACGTGCCCTTCGAGCGCGGCCTCGTCGACGCCGCGGACCGTCCGCAGGAGCTCGAACGCGAAACGCTGACCGATGACCGCCGCCGCGGAGAGCGTGGCCTGCGCGCCTTCGGAGAGCCGCTCCGCGCGAAGCCGGACCGCGTCACGGACTGAGCTCGGGATGCGCAGCTGGGCGATGGGCTTGCGGTCCCAGCCGGAGCTCGTCGTGAAGTACACGTCGCCGGACTCAACCAGCGACTTCAACAGTTCCTCGGTGAAGAAGGGGTTGCCCTCGGAGCGCTCGTAGATTGCGTCGCGGAATTCGGCGCTCACTTGAACAGCGGGGTCCCTCGCGGCGAAGACCCGGCGGATGAGCTCGGCGACCTCCTCGCGCGAGAGCCGCTCGAGCGCGATCTCGCTCACCAGTCGCTCGCGGTGCATGGTCGCGAGCGTGCGCAGCAGCGGGTGGCGGCGATGCATCTCGTCGATGCGGTATGTCGCGATGACCAGCGCACGCGCGTCCCGGAGCTCGCGGGACAGGTAGTGCAACAGATGGTGGCTCGATTCGTCGGACCAGTGGAGGTCTTCGAGGATGACGAGGGTCGGCGCCTCGCTTGCGAAGGTGCGGAAGAGACCGTGGAACGCGACGGAGAGACGGTGCCGCTCCGCCGTCCCGCCGTTCGCCCGGCGGCCAAGCTCCGGGAAGAGCTGCGCGAGGTCGGGCGCGGCCTGGGCGAGCATGCGGCCGAGCCGCTCCTGCGGCAGGCCGCGGAAGCCGGAGCGAATCGCCGCGATGAAAGGTCCGTACGGAAGCCCCGCGTCCGACTCGAGGGTCGCCCCGTACAGGACGCGCACGCCGCTCGAAGTCGCCGCCTCGATGACACGTCGTACGAGGGCGCTCTTCCCCACGCCGGCCTCTCCGGCGACAAGCACGGTCTGCCCGCGCCCCTCGCGTGCGAGCTCAAGGAGGGCGTGGATGCGTGCGAGCTCACCAGTACGCCCCACCACGACCGGGCACACGAGCTGTCCCGACGCTGGCGCCTGCGGCTGCGCACCGGCAGGCTCGGGAAGGGCGTCACGCGCCGGCGGCGCCACTGGCAGCGGCGGCTCGTCGCGCCAGCGCACGCTCCAGGCGCGCACGCGCTCCGGCACCCCCTTGAGCCGGAGCCCACCGCGGTCATCCATCTCGTAGCTGGTCGCGGTCCGGATGAGGCCGCGCAGCGTGTCACTCATGACGATCTCTCCCGCCCTGGCCTTCCCCGCGAGGCGCGAGGCAATGTTCACGGCGCCCCCAACGAACTGATCGTCGGCCGCGACGCTCTCGCCGGCGTGTAGCCCGATCCCAATGCGTAGGGGAGCGTCGGGTTGCGAGCGCGCCTGTGCGTCGACGCGGCGCTGGATTGCGACCGCACAGTTCAGCGCCGCTGACGGCGACTCGAAGACGACGTAGAACGAATCGCCCTCGGTCTTGACCTCGGCACCCTTCTGCCGGGAGACCTCGCGTCGCACGAGCGCGCGGTAGCGCTCCAGCAGCTCGGCCGCAGCACGATCACCGCGCGCTTCGACGAAGCTGGTGTACTCGCGCAAGTCGCTGAAGAGGAACGCGCGCAGCACCAGCGGACGCGTGGTGTGCGGGCCCGCGGAGCGGCGCGGCATGGTCGGATGCTATCGGTAGCAGGGAGCGGGCTACGGGGACGACCTAATGCCATCGACCTCGCGAAGGCTCTTTCGGTTCAGTAACGCATCCGG
>Ga0114129_10000330_pt1 | contig 55300 bp, 40 predicted proteins | sample RhiMetdeltSRZDD1_FD_80071 | JGI IMG/M metagenome (GOLD analysis project Ga0114129, IMG submission 80071) | Populus rhizosphere microbial communities from Tennessee, USA - Rhizosphere MetaG P. deltoides SRZDD1 (version 2) (version 2) | ecosystem: Host-associated > Plants > Roots > Rhizosphere >...
CCAAAATACAACGCTCCGTCTTTACGGACGCGCCGCGTGATCACGGTCCGAGGAAACGGCTCGTTCACGGTGAGCCTTATGTAGGGATACGTCTTGTCATCGCGAAGAAGGATGTTGTACTTGGGCTTGTACTGCTTGATGAGATTATTTTCCAGAGCGAGCGCTTCTCCCTCCGTATCCGTCATGATGAACTCCACATCTTCGATCGCGTCCATCATGTGGTCTTTCAGTTCGTCCAGATCGCGGGATAGCTGGAAATATGTGCGTACTCTGTTTCGCAACGATTTCGCTTTTCCGACGTAAATCGTCTGACCCGCTGCATCTTTGTAGAGATACACGCCGGGTCCGGGCGGAATTCGCTTCAATTTGGATTCAACGGTGGGGTTCATACTGACTGAGAGTCCCCCCAATTATAACAACCTTGACCGGACTGTGGCCCCAACGTAACCTGCCGCCGTTCAATCTGATGTCCAACCAAATCACGCCAGTCCCACTGAATAGGCGCGTCTTGACCGTCTTGGCAACCTTGCTTACGGTGGCATTTACATCTTTGGCTTGGAACCGACTGGATCTAATCGATTCCAGCTTTCTTACGAGCCTTGAAAATCACTGGATGGATGCCAAGTTTCGTTTACGTGGAGCGCGGCCCGGCAGCAGCGATATCGTCATCGTTGGGATCGAAGACAAAACCTTGGCCCAACTTGGCTCCGGGCGCGTGTTTCAACGACGTCACTTTGCAACTCTGATTAAAAAACTCGCAGAAGCAGGGCCGAAAGCAATTGGATTCGATATTACGTTTCACGATCCCGACACCAGTGATCCGGACAACGATCATCAGTTTGCGACAGCTATCCAAGCTGCCGACTCCGTCGTCCTGGGTATCACGATCAACGTTGAGGGAGTGCCCGGGGAGCGTCGAAGCGAAGGAAAGCTCGACGATGAAACGTTGAATCTTCTCGTTGAAAAGCAAATTTCGCCGGTGCCGCACTATGCGGCCGGCGGCGTCACGCAAACGAAGAACGTCTTTCTTGGGAAGGAGCTTAAGCCAAATCTACCTGAACTGACAAAGGCAGCAGCATCTTTCGGATTCGTGAACTTCCATCCGGAGTTTGATGGAGAGCTCCGATACCAGCCACAGGTAATTGACTACGGTGGGCGGCTGTATCCATCCCTGGACATTCAAGTGTTGCGACAATTCCTAGATGCTCCCTCGGTACTCGTCAATCACAACACCAAAGGAGATATCACCGGCATCCGAATAGGAGACCACACGATTCCGACAGATAGGACCGGCCGATTGTTGCTGGATTACAGCGGTCCGCGCGGAACGTATCAGACGGTCCCAATGATTGATGTTGTTGAAGGCAGGGTCGCACCGGAGATCTTCAGAAACAAGATCGTTCTGATTGGAGCTCCAACGATAAGTCTTAAGGATGTCGTGTCAACGCCATTCGATCCGGTTCTGCCGGGAGTCGAGCTTCACGCAAATATTATCGACAATGCCCTGCGCAACCGGTATGTGCACCGCGATTGGGTCGTGCAAACGATCGATATTGCTTCGACCGTCATGCTCGGTATTGTCCTGGCCCTTTACCTGCCGAAACTCAACGTCGCTCGTGGCTTCCTTTATTCCTCTTTGCTATTCCTTGCATTCGCCGTATTCAACTATTGGACATTTCTTCGCTTTGATTGGGCCTTGAGTTTCATTTACCCCGGACTGTCGATCATTGTTACAGGCGGAACCATCATCTCGTTGAAGTACCTTACGGAGGAGCGCGCTAGAAAACGCATAAAGCAAGCGTTTCGCGGCCACCTCGCGCCCCATGTCATCGAACAGATGATCCACATTCCTGAAGCGCTCAAACTGAATGGTGAAAAGCGTGAGCTCACGGTCCTTTTTGCCGATATCCGTGGTTTCACGAGTTTCTCGGAGAAGATGGCGCCTACAGAAGTCGTCCACTTCATGAATCAGTACTTCAGCAGCATGACCGCGATCATTTTTGGTCAGCGAGGAACGCTGGATAAGCTTATAGGCGACGCTCTCATGTGTTTTTGGGGTCATCCAGTCGCGATGCGGGACCATGCATTGCGCGGTGTGATCACGGCGCTAGAGATGATCCACGAACTCGAAGGTCTTCGCGGGGTTCTTGTGCTGCCCGGCGGAGCCAAATTTGAAATCGGCGTCGGGTTGAATACTGGGCCGATGATCATCGGCAATATGGGATGCCGGACCCGATTAAGCTATACCGTCATCGGCGATAACGTGGACCTGGGCTGGTGGTTGGAATCCTTGAACAAGTACTATGACACGAAGATCATCATCTCCGAATCCACGTATCAACACGTAAAGCATCACATTGTGTGCCGGCAACTCGATACGGTTCAAATTCAAGGAAAGCAGCAATCGGTAACGATTTACGAACCGCTTGGTGTTAGACGTCAGGATGGTGACCGACGAAGGGCCGATCGGCGGAACAGCTTGAGCAGAAGAAAACGACTGATGAGAGCCATTGCCATCAGCGTCTATGGAGAACGTCGGCGGGATCATCGTCGTCTCGGTTCCACCCGCTTGATTGTGAAGCCCGAGCAGCAGGAACTTGCCACAATGTATGAGCACGGCCTGGCTTTATACAGGAAGGGTGATTTCGAAGGCGCAGCCATGGTCTTCGATCACATACTTTCCGTAAATCCCGGAGACGGCCCCTCCCGGTTAATGAAGACCCGCGTGTCAAAATCTCGCACCGATCGGACAAACGAACCGCAATTCGATACGGTCTTCAAATTCGAAGATCGATAGACGCGTAGGCCGCACAGCATAGCCAATAGTCCGTCGCTATATTCTGACGCTCTTGGGCGGATAGAATACACGAATGCTCAACACGAAATCCGATACTTTGCAGGTTGGTGACGCAGCCCCAGGTTTCGCACTACCAACGGTCGACCGATCAATCGTCCGCTTAGAGGATTACGGCGGAAAACCACTCGTACTCGTTTTTATTCGTGGCACCTGGTGACCCAATTGCACGCGCCAGATGACTCAGTTTGAGTCCGCTTACGACGAATTCACGAAGAGAGGCGCAGCCGTCGTCTTCATTGCAGCTCAGAAAATCGACGGATTGTTTAAGGGCAAGGAGCACGTCCAAAAGCGCCGATATCCTTTCCCCGTGCTCTTCGATGAAACCCGCGCTGTCACGCGAGCCTACGGTGTTCATCACGCACTTGGTATCGATGCCTACAATATTGCGCGCCGCGCGACGTTCGTGATCGCCGGCAACGGTAAGATTTGCTACATCGCCGTCAGCCCGCAACAACGGGAGGCACCGAACCCCGAGGACATCTGCGCCGCAATCGAAGCTTGTGATAGGTAGCGAACCTGACGCGGAACGAACCCATTCCTGCAAACAATGAGATGTATCGCCTATTTGAAACGCACGCGGGACACGTGTGGACTACCATCCACGAAGAAGCGCCAGGGTTTGTCTTTGTATTCTCCGGCGTAATCCACACCGACGCGCGGGCTGGTCAGGATCGCCTCACGATCGATGTTCCGATCTTCGATCCAAATCGTCGTGCCCAGGAGGTCCGCACCGTTCAACTGCTTGTCGATCGACATCGCCATGCAAAGCTTGCCGGGTCCGCTGGCGATGTTTGTGTGTCGCACAGGATGACTGCGGAGTTTCTTCATCAAATCTACGCCTTCAAGCGGTTCGACTGCACGGATGAGGACTGCGGCGGGGTAACCTTCCGGCTCGGTCACAACGTTTAGACAGAAGTAGAAACCATAGATCATGTACACGTAAGCGAATCCCGGCGGGCCGAACATAACTGCGGTTCGGGGAGTGTGACCCTTGGATGCGTGGCACGCAAGATCGTGCGGTCCAACATACGCCTCCGTCTCGACAATCCTCCCAGCGAGCTTGCGCCGTCCAAGGCGTCGGATAAGTACTTTTCCTAGGAGATCGTTCGCGACATCGAGAGTGGAACGGGAGTAAAAAGATCGGGGTAGTTTGATGGGAGGGGGCGGATGCATCATTACCGGTTTCGCGGTATTCGATGCATCAGTCCCCCAACGGCGCTTTACGCAGCTTCAGATTTGCCACGAACCTGCTTTTTGATTTTCCAGTGAGAAAACAGATATTTGTGGCCGCATCGCGGGCATTGCCATGAACCCTTCACGGGGTCCGCGCCGCGCTCATGAAACATCTCAACGATGAGATGGCAATGAAGACACATGGTCGGATGGCTCAGTACCAGTTCCCCTTTTGCCGGCTTGGTCGCAACTGCCATATTCAGCCTCCTAATTAGGTTACGGGCTCCTCCCTCCGGACTTCGGCGTCCCCAGTTCGCAAACGTATACTGCGATAACTTGCTAAACGGATATAGATTAGGTCGGTACTGGCACCGGTCTCGCGGAAAGTTCGGTGAGCCCCGCGGGGTATTATAAGCGAAACTTTCCGATTCGCCAGTACTAAAATAAAAAAGCTATAACGAATTATCGAATTTTCTAATACTTCGGGGACGCAACAGCGCGCAACACGTATGTTTTCGCGGGCTTTAGACGGCATTCGTCTGTAGTAACATGCTCGGCTTCGCATGCGTTTACCTGTCATCCCGTTCGTTATTGCCGCAACATTGCTGGCCGCCGTCTGGTATCTGTTTACGACAACCCGGTCGGATCGACATACATTGGATGCGCCCCATGTCGCGCGCCTCGTAGATATTGACGGCATCGAAACGGAAGTAGCGATCGCGCCGGATGGAAATCAACTGGCGGTCATCGCCTCAGGTGATCTTTGGGCCTTCAACATAGCAACGGGGCAGCGAAAGCGAATCACGCAAACTCCTGAGGCAGAATTTTTCCCTGCGTGGACACCTGATGGTAAAGGCATCACGTTTACGCGTGGGGCCGATACTTTCCTGGTCGACCCCGAATCGAAGGCTGAGAAACCATTTCGCTCCAATTGCGGTTCATTATCATCGTCGTCGAACGGGCGCACTGTGTTCGTTCGGGACCGAGCACTCTGGGTATCGGATGCCTACGGTCAGAACGAGATGCAGATGGTTCCCCCCGACGCTATCCCGGACGTGGATATTCGGACTCCTCGATTCTCACCCGATGGCCGTCAGGTGGCCTTCATTAAGACTCAACTTGGAATTCGAGGCGAGGTCTGGGTTGTGGAATTATCCAATGGTATGGCTCGGCCGCTGGTTTCCGATCGGCCGGCCGAGAATCCGCTCGATGTGGGCTGGATCAATGGCAGTGAGGATCTTGCCTATCTGACGAATCGAGCAGGGGCATACTCCATCTGGTACGTCGATTTTGCACAATCAACCATCAATCCGTTGACGCAGCCACTCGTTACCGCTCCTTTGGCCCGCATTGGGATGACTGTTTCGAAGGATCGCCTGATCTTGCCCAGACACTTTGCAGTTTCGAAGATTGCACTTTCGGACGGGACCGTTCTTGCACAAGCGGACAAACTTCAGTTTCAGCCGGCTGCGTCACCGGACGGAAATCTTGTCGCTTACACCGTGGCTGATGAAAACAAATCTGAGATCTGGACTATCGGTATCAATGGCGTCGATGCGGCTTTTCGCACCCTTGGGCGCGAGCCAAGGTTTTCTTTCAATGGCTTTCAGATTGTGTACACGCATACCGACTTGAACGGCAACGATGACCTCTGGAAATTGGACATTCGCAATGGAAGCGCGGAGCGAATCACCGACGCCGACGAGATCGACGTTGCGCCGGACTGGTCACCGGACGCGCGTTCCATAGCGTTCGCTTCGGCTCGGGGTGGGGCGATCGCGATTTGGACTATCCCCTCATCGGGGGGTAAACGGCTTCGCATCAACGATGCCGGGTATGCGCCGCGCTACTCACCAGATTCGAAGTCCATCTTGTTTTGGAATCGACAGGCGTTGTGGTCGATGCGAGCGGACGGAAGCAATCCTCGACAGCTGACCGATGACATACCTGAACCAATCGCGGGCATATGGTCCAAATCTGCAAAGGGTCCGGCTTTTTTTTCGAAACCTCCCGTCGATTTCCCCGTCTGGCCTGGCTTCGATATTCTGTCGGACGGTAGATTCGTTGTAGCTCCCCTCGATGTTCGCGAGACAAGTCTCTGGACGATTGATCTGACGTATAAGGAGAAATGAAGATGGAGTTCGAAGGTAAAATCGCGGTCGTTACCGGCGCGACGAGCGGAATTGGAATGGCCACAGTGCGTCAATTTGCCGAACAAGGCGCAACCGTAGTGGCCATCGGAAGAAGAAATGACGCTTTGGCAAAGATCGCATCGCCGAAGGTAAAGACATACTCTGCCGACCTGACAAACGAGCCTGAAACTGCTGCTCTCGTGCAGAGGGTATTGAAGGATCGTGGCGGCATCGACATCCTCGTAAACGCCGCGGGCATTATCGCGAACGGGACGATCGAAGACACCGTCCTCGCCGATTACGATCTCATGATGAATATCAACGTGAGATCAGTGTTTCAGCTAACGCAGCTCGCTTTACCATCGATTATCGAACGGAAGGGAAACATCGTGAACGTATCCAGCGTTACGGGGCTTCGCGCTTTCCCAAACGTTTTTGCGTACTGCATCAGCAAAGCGGCGGTGGATCAGCTCACGCGTTGTGCCGCGCTGGAGCTGGCTTCAAAAGGTGTGCGGGTCAATGCCGTGAATCCGGGGGTCGTTCGCACAAATCTTCATCGCAACTCCGGAATGAACGAGGATTCATACGGAGCCTTTGTTGAACGAAGCAAAACGACTCATCCGCTTGGTCGAATTGGTGAACCGGAGGAGATCGCAGATCTGATCTTGTTTCTGGCGTCTTCTAGGGCCGGCTGGATCACCGGCGTCACATATTCAATCGATGGCGGCAGAGCGCAGACCTGCGCGAGGTGAATCACCCGCGCGTGGGTAACACGATGACTCTGCGCCATGGAACCTCTCCGCGGCTTTCCGAACCAAGGCCGTGCTGTTCGATGAGTTGGTGCTGCAGGCGTCGAATGTGAGCCGATTGAGGCGCGAGCTCAACGGGTTTGCCGAATGACATTACCTTGTCGACGGCCTCCGCTACTTCGCTGAGAGCAGAGTCTTCCTCATGCTTTTGATCCTGTAGACCGAAAGTACCCATCAAGAAAGCTTTCATTTGGCTAACCGTGTTGCTTCGTATGATGGCCACTTCCAGGCCCTGGTCCTCAAGGTCCTTGACAGTACGAGGTTGCCGCTTCTCGTGAGCCTTAAGTGTCAACACGAGGTCGGCTTCCTTAGGGGTCTTAGCAATCGTCGCTGATACCTGAAGGTCATTAATCGCACGCATCAGCCGGTCCTTACTCACTCCGTAAGGATAAATTCGAACCGTCTTCCGTTCTGTCGCTGCAGGCTGCCGTTCTCTCTTCCGGCGCTTCGGTGCCTCTTCAACACTGGTCGGTGCTTCTTCCTCCACGACCTCGAACCCGCCCTCTTTACGCATCCGCACTTCGGGCCGGGTCGAGCGACCTCTCAGGAATGCATCCACGACGGACGCCGTGTCGTGATAAACAGAAAACTCTTCCCTGTTCCGAATTTCAACTAATGTGTCAAATGTCGGCGGGGCTTTTCTCTCAAGCACCGTCTTTTGCGTTCCCCTCCGGCGCGCCTCTTCATCGCTCAACGTGACTGCGTGAATTCCTCCGAGAAGATCAGAGAGGGTTGGGTTCATCAAAAGATTGTCAAGCGTTCGGCCGTGTGCGGTCGCTATGAGCTGCACGCCACGCTCCGCGATGGTTCGAGCCGCGTGAGCTTCGGCCTCGGTGCCGATCTCGTCGATGACGATAACCTCGGGCATATGGTTCTCTACGGCCTCGATCATCACAGCATGTTGCAGATCGGGTCGTGGAACCTGCATCCTTCGGCTGGCACCGATACCGGGATGTGCGATGTCGCCATCTCCGCCGATTTCATTGGACGTGTCGACGATGATGACGCGCTTAATCAGCTCTGTGGATAACACTCGCGCACTTTCTCGCAAAAGCGTTGTTTTTCCCACACCGGGCCGCCCAAGCAACAGCAAGCTCTTACCGGATTCGATAACATCACGGAGGATATCGACGGTTCCAAAAACGGCTCGGCCGACGCGGCAGGTAAGGCCAACGACAATTTCGCGGCGATTGCGAATGGCCGATATACGATGCAACGTACGTTCTATACCGGCGCGGTTATCGAGCGTAAAGGCACCTACGCGATGAGTGACGTAGTCGATATCTTCGCGGGTGATCGTCAACTCGCTAAGATTGACAGCGCGGTTCGGAAACCGTCCTTCGGGCTGACGCCCGAGATCCATGACGACTTCAATCAGGTTTTTCAGATCGGCTTGCCGGTGCAGGGCGTCTCGAATGTGAGGCGGCATAACCCGCAGAAGCAACTCCAGGTCGTCCGTGATTTCCTTGCTTGGCAATTCGCTTCTCCGCGAGAGCGTCGAATCTGCTAACCTCAGGTTATGGTCATAGATTTACGACAAGATCGCGATCTCGAACAACTTTTAGAACGATCAAAAGACGATCCCGTTGTCATTTTCAAGCATAGCACGCAGTGTCCGATCAGCACGCTAGCCTACGAGGAGTTCACCGATTTCGCCGAGGGGGCGCGCGGTGTGTTTTGCGGGGTGGTTCTGGTTATCGAGAACCGTTCTTTGTCGAACGCCATTGCGCAGCGGTTCAGTGTGCGGCATGAATCGCCGCAAGCCATCATGGTCAAGGACGGCAGGCCCGTCTGGCACGCATCCCATTGGTCGGTTACTTGCGACTCTCTCACCGAGGCACTGACCCTATATGCCCAATCGACTCCTCAACGAAACTAGTCCCTATCTTCTGCAGCACGCGAACAATCCGGTGGATTGGTATGCCTGGGGTCCGGAAGCCCTGGATCGTGCTGCTAAGGAAGAAAAACTGATCCTTTTGAGCATCGGTTACTCCGCATGCCACTGGTGTCACGTGATGGAGCACGAGTCGTTCGAGAATCCCACGATCGCGAAGATCATGAACGACAACTTTGTGAACATCAAAGTCGATCGCGAAGAACGTCCGGATCTGGATCAGATTTACATGACTGCTGTCCAGATGATGACCGGCAGCGGGGGTTGGCCCATGACGGTATTTCTGCTGCCCAGCGGAGAACCCGTTTTTGGCGGAACATATTTTCCACCAGACGATCGATACGGCCGGCCTGGATTCCGGCGCGTTATGGAGACAATCGCTGAGGCATACCGAACGCGTCGCAAAGAAATTGTAGAGAATGCCAGAGGCTTCCGCGAACATCTCTCGCGACAGACATTTCGAAAATCGGAAACCGAAGCGATAGACCCCGCTCTGCTCGATATAGCTTGCCGTGCAATTTCCAGCCGGTTCGATCCTCGCGAAGGCGGATTTGGTGGCGCGCCGAAGTTCCCTGCCGGCATGAATATTGACTTTCTGCTTCGTTATCATCACAGGACAGGGGATGAACACGCGCTGCACATGGCTACGCTGACGTTGAAAAAAATGGCGCACGGCGGCATGTACGATCAGGTCGGCGGCGGGTTTCACCGGTACTCTACCGATGATCGGTGGCTCGTACCCCATTTTGAAAAAATGCTCTACGACAATGCACTGCTTGCACGCGTTTACGTTGATGCATATCGAAGTACCGGCGACCCACTCTATAGGCGGATCGCACAAGAGACGCTCGATTTCGTTGCACGCGAAATGCGGCACCCAAACGGGGCCTTCTACTCGACTCAAGATGCCGATAGCGAAGGCGTCGAAGGAAAGTTTTATGTGTGGAGTCTCGAAGAGTTCCACAACGTGTTGGGCCAAGACGCTTCGGTGCTTGCAAGCTACTTCGATGTTACGGAACACGGTAACTGGGAAGAAACCAATATTCTTCACGTAACCCGTGAACCGGATCGCGCTCTGGAATCAAAGATTGAGGCCGCCAGGAAAAAGCTATATGCCGCTCGAGAAACGCGTGTAAAGCCGGGACGCGACGAAAAAGTCCTTACGGATTGGAATGGACTCATGCTGCGCGCATTTGCGGAGGCCGCAGCATATCTCGGTCGCGACGATTATCGCGCGATTGCCGAAGCGAACGCGGAATTTATTCTGAGCACTCTATGGGACGGCCAACGCCTGCTTCACAGCTTCAAGGATGGCCGCGCTCGCTTTAACGGTTACCTTGACGATTACGCGAATTTCGCTGACGGTTTGTTCGCTTTATATCAGTTGACTTTTGATAACAAGTGGCTCGATACGGCCATCCGCATTACCGACCGTATGATCGAGCAGTTCTGGGATAACGGTGGAGGATTCTACTTCACTGGAACCGATCACGAAGCGCTGCTTACACGAACTAAGGATTTGTTCGACAACGCCACACCGTCGGGCAACTCAGTGGCGGCAGACGTCCTCTTGAAGATCGCTGCGATTTGTGACCGTTCGGATTACCGAAAAAAAGCCGAGGAGACCTTCGCCACTGCGGCGGGCCTTATCAGGCAGTATGCTTCAGGATTCGGACGGATGCTTGCCGCATTGGATTTTTACATCGGACCGACGAAGGAAGTCGCAATCGCAGGCGACCCGCGACTCTTTGTGGATTCACTCCGCAAAAGATATCTACCGCGAGTTGTCGTCGCGGCAGGGTCGGCGGAACACATCGCCTTGCTACGAGATCGCCCTCAGCTAAACGGCCAACCCACCGCTTACGTTTGCGAGAATTTCACATGTCTACAACCGCTCACAGATGTTTCAGCGTTTGACAATGTAGTCGCGGGCTTCAGCCCGCATTCGGCATGAGAACAAGTTATTTGCTCGACGTCATCCGGCTCTGCGTAAAAACCTCCCAATACGCGCTTCGGCAGGCACCGGCAGTACTCTCCACGCCATTTCCGATACGCCGGCGTGGATCTGGCGCGCGGACGCCAGCATGAGCATTAAGGGCAGCAGCCAGAGCAATTGCCGCGCAGCTACCGATAGTGCCAAGGACTGGGCGAAATCGTGAAACCATCGGCCATAAACGATCTCAATGTGCGCCCAGTACACAACCAGCGATGCCTGGCCTAGCGTGATCAGAGGGCTCCAACGCCCCGCAGACTGCCTGACAGACCAACGGTATGCGCCATACAGAATGAGCAACACCCATCCTAGTCTCACCAAAAAGTAATGAGGGCTTGTCAGAGAATAGTCGAAGAAACCGTATTCAAAGATGGACGTCAGACTCATTGCGGCACCCAGAGCGTACGCGCAGACACCGGTAACAGCTACTCCATTAAAAAAGTTACGCTCATCTATGCGTTCGCGCATCTCGAGGAGCCCGTAACCGAACGTGATGCCTGCCAGAGTGAAAGACGCCCAAGGAAAAATGCTGAAGTACCATGGATGCTGGTTTCCATTCACGTACGAAAGAAGGAAAGAAGGCAGCCCATTCATCCCGTAGATCCACGGGGTCAGAAACACGCATCCGGCTGTCGCCAATCCCATGGCAATCATGTTGGTGCGCCGCGACTTCAACGCAACCGACAAAAGCCCAATAATAACCGTACACGCTCCGATGCAATTCAGAGTGTCTATCTTGAAAAGATCACTCCAGTGGGAATACGGGTACCACACCAGGAACTGCTCGATGCGAAAAGCATAGGCCAGAAAGAGAATCCAGCCCCCGCGTTGCAGGATTTTTAAAACAAGATTTCGAGCACCTGCACCCTTGGCCTGCATTCGGTCAAGCACTAGGGAAAGAGAAACACCCACTAGAAAGAGAAAGATAGGAGCAGGGAGTCCGCCAAGAAATTGGCTAAGCCAGAACCATTCACTCGAACGATCCTGCGGACGCACCCACGAATCCAGGACGTGTCCCTGCAGCATGATCAGTGCAGCAAGGCCCCTCATCCAATCTAGATACACTAACCGGTTTGATTTGATTGCCACGAATCTGGAGAACCTCACGGCAGGGATTTATTGAAGAAAAAAAAGAAGCCTCAGTATAACATTACCGAGTGCTCATCTTGACCCTAGCAATTTTTTTTAATTTCGCGCAAGCGTCACAAACAGGAACGATTGTAGGCGTCGTGAAACTCCCCGAACGTAACACGCCGGCTCAGTCTGCCCGTATTGCCTTATTGCCGCCAAAATACACAGAACTGTTCAACAAACAAGTCCAGCAACGACTAGACAACTACTGGGAGCAATTCAAACCAGAATTTGCCGCGAACAAAGAACATTTCGCCGACTTCTATCGAATGGCTTATTTGGAATCGTTTATCTATGTCACATCCGCAATGCGGCGTGATCTCGGTAGCGGCGCTGCGAAGTTCATCAAGGAGAGTTCGCCAACCGGCCAGTTTGAGTTGCGCGGGATTCCATTCGGCACGTATCAGCTCCTCGTGCTCGCGACGCCAAACGGGCGGGACGTCGTATGGTCCCGAACAGTCGATGTTCAAACGGAAATACCGATCTTCGTCGACCCAGGCAAACCCGTCTCTTAAGATCGATTCAAATCCTACTGACGAACGGCCGTCAGTGCGGGCGCGCGGCCGGCCAACTGATCGAGCTTGAGTTGTAGTGGGGCGGCGGACTGGGCAAATTCGGCCTTCAATTTGCCGTCGATTGGAGGCGCAGGCTCGCCTTTTTTCAATGCGGGAACGGGGTTAATCGGTGTTCCATTCTTCGTCATCATGAAATGAAGATGCGGACCGGTAGCAAGGCCTGTCTGACCGACAAGTCCAACCAATTCGCTCTGTTTGATCACACGGCCAGTGCGCACACCGGCGCCGATCTTCGACAGATGGGCGTATCCGCTTGTGAGACCACTGGCATGTTTGATGCGGACAAGATTGCCGTAGCCGGCATCCCAACCGGCAAAGATAACCGTTCCGTTGGCCACAGCGACGACGGGACTTCCAGCAGGCGCTGCGTAATCCGTTGCCAGATGCGCGCGTTCCGTGCCCAAGATTGGATGCATTCGCCGGGAGGTAAAGCCGGAGCTGATGCGTGGAGTGAATTTCAAGGGTGAAGCAAGTATCGCGCGCTTCAGTGAAACACCCTTCTCGTCATAGTAAGAACCATTAAACAGGAATCCTCGATAGCGCCTGCCAGCATTGACTAACTCCGCCGCCCGTATCTTTCCGTACTTGACGAAATTCCCGTCGTGCAAAGATTCATCCACTACCAGACGAATCTGATCGCCTACTTGTACCTCGGTGCTGAAATCCACTTGCCACTGGAACATCTCGGCGAGTTCAGTCGCGAGGTACTCGCGTCTGGGCAAATTTTCGAGAGCTTCCCAGAGCGAACTGTGAATCTCCGCGTTGATGGTCGTCTCGCGAGTCTCGAGATCCAACTTCTCGACTTTAGCCTCGTAGGCATCGTTTCCCTTTCGCACCTTCAAGACGCTCTCTTCATCAATTTTGTATTCGAATGTCGTCAGAGTGCCGTCGCTTTCTTTTTCAAGGCGGAATGAATTTCCAAAACGAAGCTTACGGACATCGAATACCGGTTTGATGAGGTCGGCAACTTCATTAGCAATCACGGCGGGAACGTCGTAATCGACCAGCGTGGCAACCAGAGTTCGATTCCGCTGGATCGTGTCCTCTACTACTTCAGTCCTAGGAAGCGTGAGCGGATCAGGCGCGGGCGGCGGCGCAAGAGGTGGTATCGAGTCGACCCTCAGCTCCAGATATTTCGGAACTGCCGCGATCAGGACCGCTAACAACAAGGATGCAATCAACGCAGCTTTACGCTTGTAAGTTCCCATAGACCACAAAAAATATAAATCAGGGACGATGACGAAGGAAGGTGGTTCTTACTTCGTCAGCAACACTTCCAACGTGGGCAAGGGGACGGCGCTCTCTTTCAATGCCTGTTCATGGAATTCGCGGATAGAAAAACCGTTGCCCTTAGCCTGCTGATAACGATCGCGGACCTGCAGCCATCCTTTCCAGCCTGAGTAATACGTAGGCAGCTGGCACGATGAAAGCTGTGCTCGCTGCAGCTTTGCCGTTGCCTCTTCCTTCTCCTGATAGGTGTCGTTAATCATGAGATCCAGTGCCTGCTGCTCGGTCATTCCCATCGTTTGGAGTCGCACGTCGAGAACCGTGTTCGCCAGCACTCGGAGCAACTGCTTCATCAGTGTAAGCCTCATGCCGGTGTCGTTGTTCATGTAACCTTGGTCCGTCATCAATTGCTGCGTGTAGACGGCCCAACCCTCAATATACGGGCCGTTCCCGAAGATATTCCGTAAGAGCCGTCGCGACTTCGGCTGAACATCGTTCGCATATTCCAGTTGGACGTAATGTCCCGGCATGGCTTCGTGAATGGTCAGGTGTTGAAGACCGTAATTGTTATATTCCCGCAGCTTCGATTCGATGCGGTCGGCGGGCCATGTCTTCGGAATCGGAGTAATCCAGTAGAAAGCTCCCAATTCCGGCTGCAGTGGCGGCGCCGGATTGAATCCGCCCACCGCATAAATCCCGCGCATGAATTCAGGTGTATCGATCACCGCCAGATTCGAGCGGGTAGGCAAGGTGAGTAAACTCTTATCGCGCACGAAGGCCGTCGCCTGTTCCAACGCTTTCTTCGCGGCTGCCATGTATGTCTCCGGAGTTGCATGCTTCTTTGCGATCTCACCGAGCGCCTCCTGGACGCTTTTTGGCGCTGCCAACTTTTCCATTTCCTGGCGGATTGCTTTGAGGTCGGCCTCGGCCTCCCCGAGCAACTGCTCGGGAGTTTTACCGGTGGCAAGAACATACTCGAATTTTCGAGCGTACTTCTCCTTGCCCAGTCTCCAATCGCTCGTTTTCTTCGACAGTTCTTGCTCAAGGAACGTATTAAAGTCTTTCAGAGCCGCCAGCGCGCCCGCCGCAGCACGGTCGTAGTCTGCCTTTTGGGGTTCGGGAACCGCGCTCTTCAGGTCATGTTCAATTAAACCAATGTTCCCCTGATTCTCCTCACGTGCAACACGGTTCCACACGTCCGGTGCGTCCACGAGATTCATTTTCGCCTGGCTGAACAACGCCGGAAACTTTTCCAGCCGCTTTACGATATGCCGATACCGCTGCTCTTTCGGTGCATAGTCCAGAATTGACGGTACGAACAAGGCAGACCCGGCCAGCTCGACGTAAACTGTAGGGTTGTGTTTGTAGTTTTGGATCGTATCCAATTCGAGGAACGCCAACTGCAGCTGATTCTTGATTATTTCGAGATCGGCTCGCTGCTCGGCATCCAGGGATGTCGGGTTCAGCGCATTCACTCGAGATTGGATGTCGTTGTAAAACTTGCGCTGTGTATCGATACCTGAAGCGCTATAGTCATCCAGCATCTCGTCCAGAGACACGCCATTGTGCTCGTGATATCCGGTCTGAGTGGCGGTGACGGGCGAGAGCGAGAGGGTCCCGTAAAGAAGGTCGTCCGTCAGTTTGTCGAAATCTGCGGCGCTGCTCATATTTGTCGCGGGCGCAGGTTGCGTCGTGCTACAACTTATGCATAGCACGAAGATGAAAATGATTAGAATTCGCTGCATGCTCGCTTACTCCTTGCTGACTTTTAGCATAGCCAGCACGATCTTCACGGCGCAATCTTTTGGAATGCAGCGACAGCCACCCAGACAGCGGCCCCCGGCGAACGCAATTATCGACACATTGGGCATGTGGCAGCCGGAGTCGGTTCGCGGGATTCTGCTTATCTATTCAGGAAAGAGCATCGCGAAGCCTAAGGCGGATGAACTTGAAGTTGGGCTGTCAAAGAAGCCTGACACAGTCGACTCGCGGCTATTGCTGATCGGCTACTATACTGTCAACGCCAAAACACCGGCGGACCGCTTACGCCTAAGAAATCATGTCCTCTGGATGATTGAGAACCATCCTGAACATCCGGCTACCGCGGAACCGAGTCTTCGGGATCTTCCAGGCGATCCCGAAGGCAATGCGCAAATTCTGGCGCTCTGGAACAAGAACCTCGAATCGCAAGGCGACGATCTGGACGTGCTCAAGGACGCCGAAAAGTACTTCTTCAGCAAAGATGCGGCGGTCGCAGAGCGACTGATTTACCTCCTTGCTCAAAAGGAACCGAGTAACCGGGAGTGGCCTGTCGAGTTGGCGCAGTTATATCGGATGTTTGGCATTCCAGGAGAACCGATCGATGATCAAGCTCAACGAGCCCTGGAGACGTACAAGCGAGTTCTCGCACTCACGAGACTTCCTGCAGCTCGTGAAGCATTAGCCGGCGATATGGCACAAGCCGCCTTCAAGGTCGGAGATTTCGGCGGAGCGAGCGAACTGGCTAAGGTTTACCTTCAGACTACTGACCGAGCCGCACCGCAGCGCGGAAATACAATTCTCGGTCGCGTCGCTCTTCGGTCTGGTGATCTCTCCAGCGCGAAACACTACTTGCTCGCGTCATCGGCACCGGAGGCCGCAAAGGACATTTCCCTCTCTGGTCCGACCATGATTCTCGCGAAAGAACTTCTCGAACGCGGTGAGGATGATGCCGTACTGCAATATCTTCAGAATTGCATGTCACTCTGGCCTCGTGGGGAGGATGTCCTGAATATCTGGATGACGGACATCAAGAAAGGCAAGATGCCGAATTTCGGAAATCTGGCATTTTAGCGATACAAATTCAGATCGAGCTCAAGCAGCTGCTAACTCGCTAGGCAGCGAGGCGCTTTAGCAGACCATTTGCGCGGCGGAACCATGGACGTTCCCGGCGCCGCAGATAACCCGGCATGGTCGGTTTCTTTGCCAAAATACGTTGCGTCCATTCTCGTGCTTCGGCTGTCCGATTCTGAGCGGCCAGGAAAGTCGCGTAGTTGTAGTAGGTCTCCGACAACGTGGACCTCTGCGTGACTTCGCGAAACAGCGCGTCCGCCTTCTCGACTTCTCCAGTATTCGCGTATGCGTGCGCAAGCAAACCAGCCGCACGATTCGAGTCGTATTTCCAATCGCGAGATACGACGTGCTCCAAATCCAAAACAGCCGCACCGAAGTCGGCCAACTGAATCTCCGCAATCCCACGACGATAGAAAACGTCCAGCAAATCGCCACGCGATGAAATCGCCTTGTCATAGCACTCGCGGGCGCGCGCAAACTTCCCATCTTCTAAAAACAGATCTCCTAATTCTTCGTAATTTCCGGCCGCCGGATTCTCCAACACGATCGCTTCGAGTTCCCGAATGCGCTTTCGTCTGGGAAACACTTCGAACGACTGGCGAAGAAGGCCGATGTCGGGAATTACTTCAATGAAGATGTAGACAAGAGCTCCGATCGGACCTAAAAAGATAATGATCCACAGCCAATAAGTATCTGGGCGGCGGCGAATGAAGTGAACGAGCGCCAGTGCCTGGAGAATAATTCCCCACGGATTAAGCAGGAATCCCATGTCGTGATCGTTCGGAATATACCACGCGCGCCGGCCGATCTCATTTGATGGCGTGCCGGCAAGTTGCGATTTGCCTAACGTGGTAGCCTGTTCGTCGCTCTGTAGCCTGTTTCGGAACACTGCTATAGTATTGCGATGCGTTTGACATCCGCCGTTTTGGTTGTAGTGCTCGTGACGTCGGCCGGGTGGGCGAAGGACTTTGTCTCTCCGGACCAGATCGTCTATGACATGGTGCCCGGCTTTGGCCCGCAGGGAGGAACCGAGATTCTCGAGTGGGAGCGGAAGAGCGCTTCAGGTTCCGGCGAACCCTCAGTGCCTGCGACTATCAACGCGCCAAGCGGCCTGAGGTTGAGATGGCTCGGAGCAGCGGGCTTCGAGATCAGCGACGACGACACGTCGATTCTAATCGATCCATTCGTGTCGCGGCCGACCGCCTTCCAGGGTTTATTCAAACTCGATATCGATACTGAAGCCGTCGATAAATACGTTATAGAACCGATGATGCGCGAAGGGAGCTTCAACAAGCTCAAAGCAATCCTGGTCTCCCATACGCATATCGATCACGTTCAAGATGTACCTTACATTCTCAGTAGGTTTCCAAAAGCGGCGAACAGGCCCCTGGTCGCGGGAGATGAGAACCTGAATTGTTTGCTCAAAGCCTACACCGGACGCGGCAATGACATATCGTGGGTCAAGGGTATTGATCCGCTTAAATCCACGCCTCAAAAAATCTTCAAGTTCAATAAGAACAGCAAGCTGAATCCACCTCCCAACCAAAAGCTCGGGATTCCGGTGGGGACGTTCGGTAAATTCACCATCACAGCATTCATTTCCGAACACGGACTCTACGACGATACTTTCCTGACTCTTGAAGGCGGCATCAGCGGGAAAGCACCTCTGACTGGATTGCAATATAAGGCTTACCTCAACTCTTCAATGACGTACTTGATCGAATACGACGCTGGGCCCGAAGCCGCTGGGGGTCCGAAGAGAACAGTGCGGATGTTCGCCGCGGACTCCGCCCGTTTTCTCAACGGCGAACGAGTTTCGAGTGAAGTCACTGCAGGCGGTCCAGTGGACATTTTACTTGAGGGAATCGCATCGCGAAGGAAGGAGAACGGAATTCCCCGGAAAATCGACGGATTCAAACCCCGGTATTTTATTCCGACCCACTATGACGATTTCTTCGTCCCTTTGGATCAGTTCCGCACTTTCGACTTCGAAATCAATGCGACCGGAAGCGACAACTCTCGATTGAAAGAATTCATCGAAGCGTTCTGCGGACCGGATATTCACGTGCCCTGTCCGAAATTGCGTACGATGAAGATGTTTTACTATTACTCGCTTCAGACGTTATTTATGTGAGAAGCACGGAGCCGTGAAGGCCCGTCTTTGGCGCTTTTTTAGAACTGCTGGAATGCTTCTGCGTCGGGCACGTATGGGCTCTGGGCGAACGCAAAGATCCCCATCGGGTCCATTTTTTGCCGGATGGCCTCAAAACTTCTCATATTGTCGTCCACTTCGGGAGTGACGTAGTACATCTTACCCCAGTGCGGCTTGCCGCCATGTTTGATGAACCTCTGCTCGAGATCAGGCAGCCATGTATGCACACCGCGGTGATTCCTGAAAAAACTCACACTGAAAGAAACTGTTGGACTGTGTACGAGGTGGGTCAACAGACTCCGTTCGCTCTTTTGTGAGAAACGAATTTGAGTGGGCGGCGCCGCATAGACGCCTTTATCTTTCTTCGCTTTCTCGATGCTTTCGACGTAATCATTGAATGCAGGCCAGAGATTCTCGTACGGCAGTTGATACTCCATGGTGTATGTCTTGACGACCTTCCGCCACACGTTCGACTTTCCAAGGAGGATCTGATGCCAGGGCCCCTGTCGTTCGACTTCGAAGTTCTTTCGGAGAAGCGGATCGGTCACAGCGCGATGCAGCAGATCGGGGATCTGCTGCGGGTTTGCAGCTCCAAGGTTTGCGAACCCGCTTGAAGTGATTTTGATGAACCATTCCTGATCGAGCCGGAGCGGGTTGACGATGGCTGTGGAGTCCGTGAGACGCCGGACGATCTTTTCAGCCTGATCGGTGTGCGGATAGTGCCAGTATTCTAAATGCCGTACCGTTTTGTCTTGAAGAAGGCTCTCGATCGACGATCGCTCGGTGGCTTCATCGAACTTGACCAGCTTCTGAGAATGCTGAAGGAAGTATCTTTTTCGGACTCGAAGACGGAGCGAAAAAACGGCGCCGAGTTTTCCTAGAGAAAGGCGCCCTGCGGGCAGTTCTTCGTCATTCAATTCGTGGAGTTCACCATCGGCGCGAACAAGCGATATTCCTTCGATGTATTCGGAGAGCGAACCTGCAGAGTCCGACTCGTTTTCATGTTTAACACCGGACCCATGCGTCTCGGTGGAAACCGCGCCGATAACGGTTTGGGCATTGGCATCTCCCATGTTGAAGAGGGCCCACCCCTGGCTATCGAGCCAGTCGTTCATGTCCTTGACGGTCAGCCCTCCGCCCACTTCCACAATCGCCTCGCCATTACCCAGATCACGTACGAAGCGCGCTATCCGATTCATCTCCCCGGTGGATATCACCGCGCCTCGAGCATGCGACGGCACCCCAAGATTTGACCAGGAATGTCCCGAGCCGACTGCGCGAACTCTCCAATTCTGACGCACGGCCTCCTTTACGCTGGCTTTGAGTTCTTCGATTAACTCGGGATGGAAGTTTTTTTCGAGATCGTCGTACTTTACGGTTTCCGCCCAGTTCTTCCACTCTGCCATACATATACTCCTTACTTCTCCGGAAGGCTGAACGCCACCAGGGAATCTCCGATTTTTGATCTGGCCCGACCATTGCCCCCCGCGGCAATGACGACGAACTGACGCTTGCGCCCTCCGGGCAACTCCACTTCGTAGGTCATCGGCGTCGCCTGGCCGCCGGCCGGCAGTTTGTGTTCCCACAATTGCTGGTGTGTGTCTACATTGAACGCACGTATACGATCGTCCTGAATCGGGCTGCCGATAAACGCGAGTCCGGTAGATGTCAAAATCGTGCCGCCAAGGCTGGGAAGCCCCTTGATCGGCTTAATGTTGCCGATGCTGCCCAACTCGGTCCTCCACGCGAGGTTACCCGTACGAAGATCGATCGCGTTGAGGTATCCCCACGGCCCCACGTTACACGGAATTTCGATGAGGCCGAACAGCAGTTTCTTCGTGAAAAACGCACGGCTCATGCCATAAGGCGTACCGTCCTGCGGCCGCACTTCGCCATCCGGGTTGGCTCGTTTTTCCTTCTCGTAATCCTCCGCTGGAAACAGCCGTACTTGATACGCCGCGTTCGTGGAGTTCGTGATCAGCAGGCGACGAACGGGATCGATGGCGACGCCGCTCCAGTTCAGACCGCCGCCGCTTCCAGGAAACTGAACGGTGCCGCGAATAACGGGCGGAGAGAAGATACCGTCGCTCCGGATGACTTGCATTTGCTTCGCGCAGCCCGAAAGCTTGACGCTTTCTGGCGTGACAATTTGCCCAGCGAGCGGCGCCGGCCGATTCGGGACGGGCTGAGTCGGTGACGTTTGCTCGCCGGCGACCGCCGATTGTGGCACTGGCTTTTCGGTGACTCCGAAGATCGGCTCGCCGCTCTGGCGATTCAGGATGAAAAGATGCGCCGTCTTGGTCGCTTGAGCCAGCGCCGGCACCGGCGTCCCGTCCTCCTTGTAATAGGTGAAGAGAACAGGTTGCGCCGGCACGTCGTAGTCCCAGAGGTCGTGGTGCACTGTCTGAAAGCTCCACGCGATCTTACCGGTATCCATTTGCAGCGCAACTACCGAACTCCCATAGTCATCCGGTGGACGCACCTGGCCATGGAAAAAATCAGGAGCTGGATTGCCGGTCGGAAGATAGATGAGCCCCAGGGTTTCATCCACGGACATGATGGACCACACATTGGGCGAACCAAGAGCGTAGCCATGTTCACTTCTCGGTCCCTTGTAGTCTCCCGGAACGAGATCCTGCGCCCACTTCAATTGCCCGGAACGCGCGTCGAACGCGCGCACGACACCGCTTGGCGCATCAGTGCGTTGGTTGTCGGCGATGGCGGATCCAACCACGACAAGATCTCCCGCGATTGCGGGCGGTGAAGTGACCTGATATTCGCCCTTCCATCGCAACCGCCCGACGTCCGCCTCAAGGCGCAGATTGATTTCGCCGTTCTGACCGAAGCCATCGCACTTCTGTCCGTTTTGTGCGTCGATGGCGATCAGCCGTCCATCGTTCGTGCCGGTGAAAATTCGCGTCACGCACTTTTGGTCAGGCCCCGCAGACTTGTCCGTCCACGCCGAGACTCCGCGGCACGTGAGCTGATTTTCGTACTGCACCGTGCGATCGATTTTCGGATCAAATGGGGCAGGCCAGACCTCGCGGCCGAGAAGCGGATCGAGCGCAATGACTCGATTAAATGGCGTGCAGAACACCAACCGTCCACCAACGAGGATCGGCGTTGCTTCAAACGCCGACGTGGACGGAGAGTCGCTGCGATTTCCATTGGATTGATCGCCCGTATGATATTCCCAAGCCAGTTCCAGCTTGCCGACATTGTCCACCGATATCTGGGCCAGCGTTGCGTAACGCATACCGCCTGGATCATTCCCATATGAAGGCCATGCGCTGGTCATGCGGGGTTGCGGTTTGTTTTCATCCTGGGCGCCCACGATACGCAACGTAACAATCCCGGCCGTAAAGAAGAGAGCCACAATCGACGACAACATGCGTATTCTTCGACCGTCAAGTCTCACTATGAAGCACCCCTTTCTCCGCAGGCGTCAATGAACGTGTGCAGGCATCGGATCAAAACGGATTTGGAGATCGGCCAGGTTAAAACTTGAATTGCGTATCCAGGGACTTCTGAATTCCGATCCGTTCACACGCACAGGAAAATCACCCCAAGATTCCGGTCAAGAAGGACGTTCATTGTCGATCCAAGCGCGCTAGAAAAGCAAAAGGTTTTCAAACGTATTCCCGTCGTCAGAAAATTCCCGAACATTTTGGAAATGACCATTCCAGGCGAATTCGTTTTTGAAAAGCTTCTATACTTGTCTCCAACAAGCCAAACCCGTAACAACCGAAAAGAGACGAATTGATGGCGGATCAATTGAACATCAAAGACTGGAAGGACCGAATTGCTGCGATCGCTTCAAAGAGTTTGGGAGATTCGTCGGTTCACTCGAAGCTGGTCGATACCACGGCCGGCCATGATTTTCCACTGACAATGGGCCCTTTTACGTTCTCTATTCGTCCTGAGGCGAGTGCGCTTATCGCATTGGTCAATTCCCAAAACGACCTCGACGACAACCCGATGGAAGGGGTGATCCAAGTCAGGAGCGATGCAATCGAGTATCCTCCGCAGATTTCTTTTTCGGAGAAAGGCGCCTGGCTCGCCTATCAAGTTGAAGCTGGCGTGAAAGGAGCAGGCGGCGCCGATATCGGCTCCCTGGGGTTGAATATCGAAGGCGAAAGTGTCGTACAGCTCTGCGACTACCGCTACCATTCGGATCGAAATGAAAAAATCAAGGACGCAATAGCCGTCGATCTCGGTTCGTCCCGCTTTGCCGTTCGTCAAGACGATTTGAAACTACTCGGACCCAACGAAGCCACTTCCTATCGTGTTCGAGCCAAACTAACAACCACGGTTGAAGCTTCAGTCTCGGATGCGCTGCTCGCGAACCTCAACGGCTTGAGCTCATTTCTTCGAAGCAACACTCCCGTTGCGATCAAGTTTGAGGCCGGTGCCAACTTCAAACTTGTCATCGGGATCACGGATGACTTCCTGGTCGTGTTCTCACGTGCAAGTGAGGATAGGATTCGACTCGCCGTCCGGAAGGGACGCGTCTCCACCCAGGTAATGTCGGGAACTACCGGCGTTGAAATACAACTGTCCGATGCAGCCCCGATTAATGCGGCTGTAGACAAGTTGCTCGAGGGCATCGCGGGTGCGAGTGTCGATAAGGTGGACAATCTCCTCACGCAAACAGTCATCTCGAGCTTGACAAGCGATCAGAAAAATCTCTTCACGCAGTTGCTCAAGAGACTAAAAGTCGATGATGATGTGACGGACCTTGTGAGCCTGAGAAACCAGTGGGAAACAATCAAAAAAGAGGTCCGCAAAAGACTCGAGGTACTGCTGAAAACGAAACTCTCGGCGGCGTTTCTCTATGAGTATTCCCGAATTCGCAGCGACTCGGTCTTACTGCAAGCTGTGCTGCCCGAAACGGCTTTCATCTCGGATGGACTCCATTCTTCCTTGATCAAGACAAACTTGAGCGACACGCTTCAATGGTGTCGTGATCATAAAGTAGCGCCGGAAAACTATCTGCATCAAAGCCAGCTGACCACCGAACAAAAGTGGGGATTGAGCCTTAGCCTGGGCAATCGTTTCAAAATCGGTGACGAAGACACCGAGAAACTGGATCGCATAACCCGTGAAGATTGGAAGGGCCGCCGACAACTCGTTTTTCTTGGCCAACGCGGGTACGAGGGAAACTGGGTCGGGCAGAAGCGGGTTTGGATGGCAGATTTTGTAGCTGAAATGCCGAATTTTGAAATGACCCCGTTTCTATCCCATTTCGAGTTTGGTCTCCATTTCAAGTGGCTGTGGGAAGAAACCAAACTATCCAACGACGAGCTTCAGACATGCATTGATCACGCCGAAATCTGGCGAGCCATTAACGACAAAACGGCTGCAAATCAGGAACTGCAGCAAGGTCTCGGCAAGAAGGTCAAAATCAGCTTTGATATCAAGATCGACGATGTTGCTTTTCGACAGCTCGTCAAAGCAGCCGCAGAAACCTCAAACGACCATTTTGCCTTGGCCATGGCTAAAGCAATGCCGTGGGGCAGTGTGGATGCTCGCGGAATTGTCGAACGCCGCACTCGGCTTTACGCCCCGCTGTGGAAAAGCTATTTGAGGGATTCGGAGCGCACGTATCGCGATTACGCCCGCATGGCACGCCTGACACTCCAGCAATTGGATAACGGCGTTGAAGTCGCCTGGCTGGAGGGTGAAATTACAAGCGATGGTCACACGGCATGGCCTGTTAGTTTCGCTGAAATGATCCGTCTCAATGGATCTGATTCCAATGATCTGTCCGGCATCGCCGACCAATGGCAGCGCTTTCGGAATAGCGCCAAAACTCTCCAGGCCGCCATAGCGTCGGATGCTTCGCCAGATCAGCTCACGACCGTATTTAAAGGTTTTTCGTCTCTGTGGAGCCAGGCCCTGCAGTTGAGGGCGGCTGTCGTGTATTGGATCGATCTCGCGTCCGCCAACTCACTCTTAGGTCATGTCGAGCGCACGATGACGGTGGAGCTTGTCGGCGAAGGTTTACAACTCAACCTGGCCGTTCCCTCGCGGTAGCCGAACGGCCTAGCTTAAGGAGCCGGACATGTCTGAGAAGCAAATTCACTTCGAGGAGTTCTTGTATCTTGCCGCGCTAACTCACGAAGCCGTGATTATTGCCTGGGGAGGTTTCTTCTTTGAGGTCGAGACACATCAAGGCAAAGAGAAATGGGAACTGCTCGACGTAGACAAAGTCGAACAGAAGGTCCCGAGACTCAAAGGCGTGAAGGAACTCATCGGACAGAACTCCAAACCATATGGAACACAGGCACGTGTTGAGGTAACACAAGAGAATGGTGACCCGATAATCGTTCACGTCACGGGCGCAAATTGTGCCGTCGTCACCGGACTGAAACCAAACACGTCCTACAAGTATCGCGTCTTCGTGACTCAAGACGGAACAGAAAGACAGTGGGGTACAGGGACGCTTCGCGACTGGGTGATCGAAGACGGCGAGGGCGCGATGCAACCTGGGAAAAGCTATGAAAACACCTTTCGCACGTTTCCCGATCCGCTCGCACCAACACCCGCCTTCAGCTTTCTCGTGATCGGAGACTTTGGCCGTGGCATACGCAAAGCCGATAAAGACGAGCGTTGCCAGCGTCAAGTTGCCGAGGCGATGACAATGGCAGCCCGCGTCAATGATGTACGTTTCATGATGACGACGGGCGATAACATCTATGCGAAGACGTTCTTGGGAATCCCGACAGGAAAAGATAGTGGGGACGAAGACGACGACTGGTTCTTCACATACTTCCAGCCATATCGTTACCTCCTCAATCGCATACCCGTTTTTCCGGCGGTCGGAAATCACGACGAAGAGGAAAATGAGAAGAGCATCGATCGGCAGCAAATCTACGACAACTTGTACCTGCAAACTCAGTTCAACCAACTGCGCAGCAAACAAGATTGCAGTATGGAATTTGGCCTGTTTTATCGATTCGGGTTCGGACGCGATGCCGAATTCATTTGCCTGGATACTTCAAAAAGCAAGTCCGGTAAACGTTACTTTGATCTGCCGGATAATGCGCCGTTCATTCAACATTGCCTTGCCGACTCAGCGCCGGCGTGGAGGATTGTTTACTCGCACCATCCGGCATACTGCGCCGGACCGCGCCACGAAAGCTCTTTGAGCCTGCGCCGGCTCCTCACGGAACATCCTGAAGTTCGCGTCTCATTTAGTGGTCATGAGCACAACTTTCAGTATGCCCGTGATGGCGCACAGCATCACTTTCTGACGGGTGGAGGCGGCAAATATCGAGCGGAAAAGCTGTCCAGCGATCGCCTGACGGACAACAAATGCGAATTTTGGGGCGGCAATGATGAGGGCCACTTCCTTATGGTAAATATCCGAGACAACAAACAAATGGAAGTCCATCCATATGGCTTTCTAAAGAATCAGAAACTGAACCGGATCGCCCTGAATCCCGCGCACGGTGACCCGTTTTTAATCCTGCAATGATGCTGCGAAGATTCAAAATAGACTTCCCTGGATGAAATCACATGCCGACTGGACAACTTCACATACAGCTTAGCGACCTGTTGGGAGCTCCACTGAAGGACAAAGTGGAAATCGACTTCCGGCCGTTCTCCGGCGATTTGGGAGCAGGAGGCGAGGGGATGGAAGTCTCGGTGAACATGGGGCGTGAAATCGACGCCATCATTTCCGCGCTTCCCTGCAGGGGTGGAGTTGGAACGATGTATCGCGTCTCCGCGTCAACTCCTCACTATCGCGATTACTCCTTCTTTCAAACGATTACGGAAAATACCGTCAACATGGCCAGCGACGACGTCGAGTTCTGGATTAAGCCGGGCGACATCAAAGACATCGTAGCGCCGGAATTCTCCGCTCTGTCGGCCAAAGCTCAAGACATCCTGAACACCGCGCGAATGACCGCGCCACAGCCCGACGACCGCGATTTGCTTGGCTTGTCCGGCCAAGCGCTTTACGACAGCCTGGGACCACTTAGAAAAGCCGGCTTCCTGAACATCCTCAAGAAAGCGTCGCATGCGACCGCGGCCGAATGCCTTCCGGAAATCGAAGGGTTGTTAGTGTCCCGGCAGGACCGGATATTTGCTTTCGTGAATGCGGGACTGGAGGAGCGTGTCAATGCCAGCCCGCACTACAGGTCAGCGGATAGCTCTCTCCACCAACCTTTGGAGGGCTTTACGATGAAGCGCAGTTTTAAAAGCAGGGATGCGCATGCAAACCTGCAACTGACATTCATGATCGACAATGCAACGGGCCGGATGGCGGCCGATATCGACATCGATGAATCCTCAGGCATCGAGCACGGAACAGAGGTCATTCACAACGGTTTGTTCCGCAGCCGCACCAATCCATATCTCATCCGCGAATTCATGCTGAGCGCCGATCCTCTCACACATTCGCTCGATCCCGGCTACGCGTTTGTTTTCAAATAGACACACCCAAGGAGTGCAAGCGATGGCATCGAGAGCCGACGTGAAACGCAACGTCCTTGCCTTAGTGATATTCGTTTCGTCGGCCGGAGCGCAACAGGGACAAATCGATCCAGACGCCGTGCCGGTCGAGAAAGAACCGCAGCACCATCTTGTATTTGCGAATGATTCCGTTCGCGTAATCGATGCCCGGCTTCCGCCTGGATACAAAAGCCTGAGCCACACGCATTCACAGGATAACGTCGCAATCACGATCTCCTCCAATGAACCCCGCCACACTCTGGAAACAGAAAATGAACGCGTTCGCATTTATCGCGTCAAGCTCGCGTCAGGCGAGTCGCTCACTTCACATACACATTCCGCAGGATGGCTGGGCGTAATCGTGAAAGGAGGATCCGGACCTGGCACGTTCCAGTGGTATGGTCCGGGGTCACCGAATCCGATTATGGCGGGTCAGTCCGAGTTAGAGATCGTGGAGCTGGAACCACGATGAAGAAATTTGAAATTGGACGAATCCTGCATCTGAAATTCGAAATCCGAAATCGTAGATTGGACTGTCCAATTTCCAATGTCGGATTTCGAATTTGAAATGCAGGATTCGTCCAATTTCAAATTTCTTACGGAGCCGTCTTTTCCAGCCATCGCAGCATGACGTCCGCGATCTCCAGATTATTCTTCTCTAGCATGAGCATGTGACCATTACCATGGATCCCGACGTCTCCAAGTTTGATCCAAGTCGAATGAACACCCGCCTGCTCAAAGAATTTCACAGTGCAGTTATCGTAGGTCGCATGGTATGAGGCCTCGGCTGTCACGATCAGAATCGGCATTTTTTGCAGATTCGGAAGCTGGCGCGCCGGTGGCTTTTGAAGCCAGCAGCGAACTACATCTGAAGATTCTGACTTCTCTTCTCGAACGATAGCGATATCCTTCGCGTTCGCCGCGGGCGGTGAATACGTGAGTGGGGCGGCAGTCGGTCCCCAAACTCGATACGAGGTAGGGGCGTCTCGGAACCAATCTGGCGCCCCGATATTTTCGATATCGAAAAATGGTGGGCCGCTAGGCTCCAGCGCAAGAACGGCTTTGACGAGCTCAGGTCTCATGTCCGCCACGGGCCAGCCGAATGCTCCCGATTGCGAGTGCGTCATCAAGATTGCCGGGCCGATTTTGTCCAGTAACGCAACAATCGCATCGCGGTTGAAGATCGTTGCGTTCTGCGCCGGAATCGAAGGCAACTGTGACGCAAAAAACTGATCGAAGATCGGATCGCCAGGCGCGCCACTTCCGGGCCATTGTGTGTGCAAGCGAGCTTGGGGCCAAAGATTGAAGCGTTCAGGCGCGATGAAGCGCCGCAGCACATTTTGAATATCCGGCTGAGCCAATTGTCCATAAACGTCCGGCTGATGTGCCGCACGGCCTCGACCCGGTTGGTCGATTACATAGACCGCATATCCCTGCCGCAGGAAGTACTGCGCCCAGCCTTCGCGACCATCGGAGGTTCCGGTGAAATTCGTCCCAGACTGGCCCAGCCCGTGAATCATAACGACCGGCCAGCGGTGTGTCTGTTTACTCGGAATCTGGTACTCCGCGTAAATTTGTCCACTCATCACCTGCTGGTCGTGCGCGCTCGAATACTTAGCGCCGGCAAAGAGGTAACCTTGCCGTGCAATCGACAAAGGCGGCGGGTCTTTTGCCTGCATTGCAGAGACAGCGACAGTAACGGCTAGCAGACAAACGATGCCCAAAGTACTTGTCACAACTTTTTGTTTCATAAGCACTCAATGTTTTCGGATGAAATCCAGGACCGCGCGATTGAATACCTCCGGTTTTTCCCAGTATCCCGAGTGGCCGGCTTCCGGGATGATGACCGTTTCGGAATTTTTAATGTGCGCCGTGAAAAGCGGGATCAGGGGAGGAGGAGCGTACAGGTCGGCATCGCCCGTAATGAACAATGTCGGTAGCTTGATGGAATCCAGCATCGAAAATGTCATTCGGTTTCGAAATGGCTGCGGAGCTACCCCTGTTTGGCGGCTCATCTTCTCCAGCTCGATCCAACGTCGCGTTCCCTCCGGATTCGCAGCGCGATAGGCCGGTCCCAACTCTCGCAGTTCAGGAGGCAAAGCATCGAATTGCGGAGGCCTAAGCTGGCGGCCGAGCGCCACATAATCATCATCCTGCATGCCACCGATGCTGTTAGCTACTACTAAGCTCCGGAGCTGCTCCGGAAAAGATAGAGCGTAATCCAAAGCAACAAAGCCGCCACCTGCTGTTGCAACCAGGTGAAAGCGATCGATCCCCAGATGCTTTATGAGGTTGCGGAGGTCGTCGGCTGCGGTGCCGGGTTGTGCACCTGTTTCCGCAATCGAGCGGCCCCATCCTCGGCGGTCGTACGCAATGAAACGGTAACCGGCACGAGTGAACACTGGGATTTGGTTATCCCAATTCTGGCTACTGCCTGTATTTGAATGAAGGAAGACGACAGCCGAACCACTACCACCAGTGTCTTTGTACCAAAGACGGACACCTGGTAATTCGGCGTAAGTTTCTTTGGACTGAACCATTCCCATCGCTACCGCCAAAACGGGAATGAAAACCAAGAACGCCACTCCCTTCACGGTTCTCCTTTAATTCACACACGACAACTTTGTTTGCTGGTATGTTAGGCGACACCATGTCCAGCGTCCAAACACAAATCCATGCGGGCAATGCTGTGCCCGAAAGGTTGGCGGCGAGCCCTTGGATTTTTTCGCCTCTTCAAGACCTGGGATTTGTTCTCCTAACGCCGCTTCCGATCCTGATAACGTTTGCGATTGCCCGGCGAGGCGCATGGATGGATGGCTTGCTGGCCTTTCTACTTACACTTGCCATGGCGCATTATCTGCCGGGAATTTTGCGAGCCTACGGCGATAGCGCTTTGTTCCGGCGCTTTCGTGTGCGATTGATTCTTGCGCCTCTGTTGCTGTACACGGTCACCGCTACATTCGCTCATCTCAATCTGCACATGGTCATCCTCCTGTCGCTTCTGTGGGGCCAGTGGCACTGGATGATGCAGATCTATGGCTTTGCACGGATCTACGATGCGAAAGCTAAGCCGGAGGCTCGGACAGCAGCATGGCTCGACAAAAGTGTTTGTCTGATGTGGTTCGGCATGTGTGTTTTCGTTATCAATGTCGACCTGCCTTCATACCTTACAAGATTCTATGAGAGTGGGGGGCCACGCATTCCCCCTGGCGTTTTCGCTTGGTTCACCAGAAGATGGCTTGTCGCGACGATTGTCATAACGGCTGTTTATGCGTTTCGTATTTTGTCGAGCATTCGCGAGGGCCGGTCGCCCAACCCGCTAAAGTTGGTGTTTGTGGCTGCGACGTTTGTGTATCTCAGCTACACGACCGGCGTGGTCGACCGTCCATTGATGGGGCTCGCGATGTTCGAGTCCTGGCACGACATTCAATATCTAGCCATCGTCTGGTTGTTCAACGTGAATCGCGCACGTCACGCCTCGGATGCAGGGCGGTTTATCCGATTTCTGTTCCGTCCGAGTGCCATTCTGGTTCTTATATACGTCGTGTCCTGTTTGGTGTTTGGTTCGCTGACGCACGCCTGGGCGTTGTTCAAAAATGACGCAATCGTTCGCATCGTCATGTCGATCGTGACAGCAACTGCAATGCTCCATTACTACCTTGATGGCTTCATTTGGAAAATCCGTGAGAAGGAGACGAGCGAAGCCTTGGGCGTTCGAACCCAGGTTCAACCTGTCCTACTAAAACCAGATCCTTATTTTCCGATTACGATTCCAGCATGGGCGCGGCACGCTGCGCTCTGGCTGTTGTTGTTTGCCGTTCCTGCGGGACTTTTCTTCGTCGTTGAGTTGAATGGTAATGTCCAAAGACATTTGGCAATTTACGAAAGCGTCGTCGACACGTTCCCGAAGTCGTCGATGGCGAATTATCAGATCGGGCGCGAACTTCAAGACATGGGTCGGTTGCGTGAGGCCAAGGCTCATTACGAGCGGGCATTGGCGGCTGCGCCAAACATGCTGCCCGCACATGTTTTTCTTGGTGTTCTGCTGACTGATCAGAAGGATCTCGACGGTGCCAAATTACATTTCGAACGTGCGCTGGCCATGGATCCCAAGAATGCCGAGGTCCATAACAATCTCGGGATCGTGCTGGACGAGCAGGGCGATTTAGCGAACGCCAGAATACATCTCGAGCGGTCGACCGCGCTGGATCCGAAATATGCGCTTGCTCATACCAATCTCGGGATGGTGCTCGCAAAACTCGGAGATCTCTCGGGTGCTGCGGATCATCTGGAGACAGCGCTTCGGCTCGACCCCGAGCAATATCTGGCACACAACAGCCTTGGCGAGATCTTGTTAAAACAATCCAGGCCCCTGGAAGCAAAGACGCATTTTCAAGAGGCGTTACGCATCGAGCCCGATTATTCGGCCGCCAAAAAGAACCTTTCCGCAGTTCGGGAATAGCACCCGGAATTAAGCTTTATTCTTTTAGTTCGTTCAGAATTTGCCGTACTTCGTCGCTTCGGGGACCGTGCGGCACTCTTTCCAAATACAGTTGTAGCTGCTGCTTCGCCTCCAACATTTTGTTTTGGTTCGCATAGATCGTGGCTACCATCAAGTGAACCTCAGGCATTCGATGGGGCCGCTTCTCCGCCTCCAGGGCCGTGGCTTCCATCCTCTCAGTGAGTCCTTGCTCAAAGTAAACGATCGCGAGTCCGTAATAGGCATCACCCGAATTCGGCTGCCGACGAATAGCTTCGCTAAGAACGTTCTCCGCATCTTCGTAACGATGTTTGGCGGTGTACACCTCTGCGAGGTTCAGAGCAACGTACACCGAATCGCTCAGCGCTGTCGCACGCTTAAATGAATCTTCCGCGCGATCCAGCAGGCCAAGCTTTCGATAACAATTGCCAAGGTCATTGTGAACGGAAGCATCCTGATCGAAAGCACGAAGGCCATTTTCAAAATGTGCAATCGCTTTGGAACAGTCTTGCCGGCCCGCCTGCTTGCGTGCGAGATCAAACTCTTTTCGTGCCTTTTTGGGGATCATGTACTCTCGGATTGAAACGACGGCACGCGATGCAGACGCGGTAGATTGCATCTGGACTAGTTCTACGTTAATCGGGAACAACGTCGTAGGCACATCGAGTTCGAGAGACGAACTGTGGTATCCCGCCTTGGTGACGTGCAGCATATAGCGGCCCTCCGCTACAGAATCGAAACGAAATCGGCCGTCCAAGTCCGTATTTTGCTGTTCAAGGGGGAGTCTCACGCTCTCCAACTCCACGGTTGCAAAAGCAAGCGCGCTATGGGTCCGCGCGTCGCGAACGTGGCCTTCGATGGCGACGTTCTGCGTTGTGATCGCCAAGATAAGCAATTGTGTAAACATGGAATCACATTAGAAAACGATTCTCTTGTCGAATAGATTCACCTGTGTGGAGATTGCATGGGTACAGCGAAAACTGTACCGGTTAAATCAGGACGGTTCTGACTCTGTTGCGGATGGGCCCAACGGCTGTACAGTAGTAGCAGATATGAAGCAACTGGAGCAGTCCAACGTCCCTCTCTATTTGAAAGTCGCGCATCAAATCGAAGGGCAGATTCGCAAAGGCGCACTTCGTGTCGGAGACAAGGTGCCGTCTATTCGGGGGCTGAAGCGGCAACAGGGCGTGAGCGTGTCCACTGTGTTGCAGGCATACTTCTGGCTTGAAAACCAAGGATGGATCGAGCCGCGTCCACAATCTGGGTTTTACGTCAGAGTTCCGTTTGCTCAACTCGTTCCCGAGCCGGATTTCCATGCATCGCGGAGCGATCCGACCGAAGTCGGAGTGGGCCAGCTTCTGAGCGAGGTAGTCAATTCAATAGGTGATCCAATTAATGTGCCCCTTGGAGCGGCTGCAGCTTGCCCATCGCTCTATCCCAGTCAAAAACTGAATCGGATCATTCAAAGGATTACGCGCGAGAATCCCGACCACAGCAGCCGTTACGAATCGACGATCGGCCACGGCAACCTGCGCCGGCAGGTTGCCAGGCGATCCATCGCGTACGGATGCAACTTTTCGCCGAGTGACCTCGTGATTACGTGCGGTGGAATGGAAGCGCTCAACCTCGGGCTACGTGCTGTTGCGTGTCCGGGCGATGTGATTGCGATGGAAAGCCCGACATACTTCGCAGTGCTTCAAATCATCGAGTCGCTGGGAATGAAGGCGATCGAAATTCCAACACATCCGCGGAAAGGCATGGATCTGGACGCGCTGGAGTGCGCGATCCAAAAGCATCACGTTCGAGCATGCGTCAGCATTACGAATTGCCACAATCCGCTCGGCTTCATTCTCGATGAGACGTACAAGAAAGATCTTGTGAGTCTCGTCACGAAATACAACGTCCCGCTCATCGAGGACGATATTTACGGCGATCTCACCTTGAATGGCGTTCGTCCAAAGACAGCCAAGTCCTTCGATACGGAAGACCTTGTTATTTTGTGCTCCTCGTTCTCCAAAGTCTTGGCGCCCGGTTTTCGAATTGGCTGGATTCATCCAGGGCGTTACCTCGATGCGGTGACTCGACTCAAATTCATCAACACCATTTCTTCACCGGCGCTTCCGCAGCTTGCGATTGCCGACTTTATAGAGTCCGGCGGATACGACCGCCATCTTCGCGGCTTGCGCACTGCGTTAACGAATCATGTGCAGCTCTACAGTCAGGCCACAGTGAAGTATTTTCCGAAAGGCACGAAGATTTCGCGGCCCGCCGGCGGCTATGTTCTGTGGATCGAATTGCCCGAGACGGTCGATACCCTGCGCCTCTATCGGATGGCACAGGCCCACAAGATCAGCATCGTTCCAGGTGTGATCTTTTCCGCGAATGGTCGATTCCGGAACCATATTCGCATCAGTTGTGGCCATCCCTGGAACGATTCGATGGAGCAAGCTTTCGCTACGCTGGGCCGATTGTGCGACGAACAGTATCGAACCATTGCGCGAGTAGCTCACGCGGGCTAGCAACGGTCACACGTTCAAATTGACACCGACGTTCCGGTCGTGGTTAGCTGCACCGCCGTAAGGAGGATATGTGATGCTTTCGCGCCGGCAATTCCTCGGCGGTGCGGCTGCTCTAGCCCTGGCCCGCTTTCCTCAGAACCCTACAGCGAGCGATGGTCGAGATATCGCGCTCACAAACGGCAAGATCCATACGATGGATGCCAACAACCGCATCGTATCTCGGGCGCTCATCAGCAACGGCCGTTTCAGGGCGGTGGGCGACAACATCACGATCCAAGGAACTAATATTCGTGTCGTGGACCTGATGGGCAAGACCGTCATTCCTGGCATCATCGACGCACACAATCATATTGTTCTCGTTGGAAACCGGCCGGGATGGCACACACCGCTCGAGCACGTCCTCACGATCCCTCAGGCAATCACGGAATTAAAAGCTCGCACTGGAGAAGTACCCCGTGGCGAGTTCATCACGACAATCGGCCCGATCTCCGCGATGCAGTTCGAGGAACGCCGTCTGCCAAACCTGACGGAGCTCGACGAGATCGATCGCCCCGTGTACATCCAGGCGGCGCAAGGCGGTGCAAGAACGAACAGTCAAGGTAAAGCCTGGCTCGAACCCAAAGGTGTCGCTGTGGCGCCAGACGGTTCAATCGCCAATCCCGCCGCTGGGATGGCGCTGCAGGCGATGCGAAAAGAATTCTTGAATCCCGAAGCAAGGAAGCGCACAGCATTCGGCGCGCTCCAATATTACGCGAAACTCGGAATAACGACTCATCGTGACGGTGGGGCGTTCCACGCGGACGAGCCGGCTCCGGGCATCGCGAGCGAGAATACCTACACGATGCACAACCCGTTTCTCGCAATCAATCGCGAAGGGCGGATGCCTGCACGGCTCCGCATCGATTTCCTCCACCAGGACTCCCCTACGGCGAACCCGCCATTACCGACACTTGGTCAGAGGTTGAGGAACTCATTTCCGTTTTTCGGCAATGAGTGGTTGAAGACCGGCGGCATCGGCGAGTTTACCGGCGGCGGAGTGGAGGGCCTCCGCGCGATAGCGAGAGCAGGCTGGCGGGGCGAGGATCATGCATTAAATCTCGCGATGGCCACAAACCTGATTAAAGATCGCGAAACCGTGAATGCGGAGATCCCGATTACGCAGCTGCGCTGGATCATCTCGCACATTCCTGAATTCCCGTTGGACCTGGCTAATCGAGCAAACGCGCTGGGACTCGGCGTGCTTGTCGGATGGGGTCCCTTGCGCAACGGTACCAACGTGGGCCCGCCTTATCGCATGTTGCTGAACCATGACATTAAGAAGGGCTATCATTCCGACGGCGGGGACATCACAGTGATTAATCCTTGGCTGAACCTCTATACCATCATCACCGGCAAAAACCTTGCTGGGCAGCAAATTCTGGGCGATCAAAACCTCACACGCCAGCAAGCGCTGTGGCTCGCGACTGCAGCGAACAAATGGTTCATTTGGGAGGAAGACATCGGGTCGATCGAAACGGGCAACCGTGCAGATTTCGCCGTGCTCGATCGGGATTACTTCACAGTGCCCGACGAAGATCTCAAGCGTATGCGGTCATTACTAACTGTTGTTGGGGGAAACATCGTCCACAATGACGGAATCGTCTAGCACTTTCTTCACTCATGCCGATCCATAGCGGAGTGACGCTTCGTATCGCGCATTGTCACATAGACAAGCAAGGAGCATGCAATAACACCCGTCAAGTAGTAGTAGAACCAGGTTTCGTGGCCGATCGATTTGAACCACAGTGCTATGGATTCCGTGGTCCCACCAAAGATAGAAGCCGTGATCGCAAACGGCAAACCAACGCCAGTCGCACGAACCGCGGTTGGAAACAGTTCCGCTTTCACCACTGCGTTGATCGACGTGTAGCCGGCAACGATTATCCATGCCGAGCAGATCAAGAGAAAAGCCGTCAACGCGCTTTTTGTTCCTTGCAGTGCGTAAAGCAAAGGTATCGTGAAAATAGTTCCCATCAGGCCGAACCAAATGAGCAACCATTTGCGGCCGATCTTGTCTGAGAGTGCGCCGTAGATCGGTTGCAGGCACACAGCAAAAATGAGGGAGCCACCCGTCACGAGCGTGGTTTGGTTGTCCGTCAATCCGACCGAGAGCTTCAGGAATTTTTGCATGTATGTCGTATAAGTGTAGAAAGCCATGGTGCCGCCCATCGTCAGACCGACCACCAATAAGACTTCACGCGGATATTTGAAAAGAGCCCGGAGTGAACTTTCACGCCGTTGGGGCTTCCTGGCTTCCATAAACGCATCCGTCTCGTGTAAGCCGCGGCGCATCGCTAGCGCCAGGATGGCCAGCATCGCCCCGATCAGGAACGGTATGCGCCAGCCCCAAGCCCTCATCTGTTCGGGAGACAAGAACACTTGTTGGAGGAGAAGCAAGACAAGAATGGCGCAAAGCTGTCCTCCGAGAAGCGTTACATAGTGGAAGCTGGCGTAGAAGCCGCGATGCTTCTCATCGGCCACTTCGGTCAGATACGTAGCGCTGGTTCCGTACTCACCACCGAGACTTAAACCCTGAATAATGCGAGCAAAACCTAAGAGCGCAGGCGCAGCGGCGCCGATCATCGCGTACGTTGGGGTAATTGCAATCATCAGCGAACCGAAACACATCAGCAGAACGGATAACATCAGCGCGTTGCGGCGGCCGTGATGATCCGCAAGATGTCCAAATAGCCAGCCCCCGATGGGTCTCGCGATGAAGCCGATCGCAAAGAGAACTGCTGCGTTGAGCTGCTGCACCACGGGATCGTTGCCTGGGAAAAACGAACCGGCGAAGTACAGCGCAAAAGCGGTATATACGTAAAAGTCATACCATTCGACGAGATTGCCCGCCGATCCGATGAAGATTGCCTTGATGCGGCGGCGCACATCGGCGAACCGAAGATAGTCGCTCTCTACGGACATCGAACTTGTGGCCATCAGCATCTCCTAAGGGGGTCGGCTGGGTCTATTCTCTTACAAAACGCGTCCACTTCTCAGACCAAAGTCAACGGGGAGAGGTGATAGCATTACCCGCCTGGAGGATCGCCATGAAAACGGTGCATTGGAAATCCATTCTGATTTTAGCCATCAGCATCGGCATACCAACGCTCGGACAGAACAAAAATCAAGGCACAAAACAGCGGGACGATCTCAAAAAACCACTCGTGGTTGCCAGCCAAGGCAGCTTTTTCGTTGGCGGAGAATCGAAAACACTCAGCCCAACACCCGGACCGGGTATCAGCGCAGGCGGCGGTGAGGTAACGGTTAACCAGATGTATGTGCAGTACCAGATCCCACCGGATGGCGACAGGCACATTCCGGTCGTGATGGTGCACGGATGCTGCCTCAGCAGCAAAACCTGGGAAACCACTCCGGATGGACGTATGGGTTGGAACGAGTATTTCGTTCGGAGGGGCCGGCCGGTGTATCTGGCCGACCAGGCTTCGCGTGCACGATCCGGTTTCGACGGCTCCACCATCAATGCCGTGAGGGCTGGTAGCGTTCCACCCACCCAGCTTCCGAATATCTTAATGGCAAGTCATCAGACCGCTTGGACGGTATTCCGATTCGGGCCAACCTTCGGTCAGGCATTCCCGGACGGCCAATTTCCGATTGAAGCTGTCGAGGAACTCTACAAGCAAATGATTCCAGACCTGAACTCCACTCTCCCTATGCCGAATCCGACCTGGAAGAACATGGCAGCGCTGGCAGTGAAGCTTAAAGGAGCGGTTCTGATGGGTCATTCGGAATCCGGGTTCTTCCCGGAACAGGCAGCATTGATTGATGCTACTGGCATCCGTGGAATGATCTCCATCGAGATGCCATGTGCCTCGATGAACGCTTCCCAGATTTCAACGCTGTCGAAAATTCCCGTGCTGGTAATGTTCGGCGATCACCTTGCGGACGTTCAGGGTGGTGGGCCCGCGAATTGGAGTGCATCCTTTGAAGGCTGCCAGAAGTTCATCCAACAGGTGAAGGACGCAGGCGGCGACGCGGAGATGATGTATCTGCCTAAGCTCGGCATCAAAGGCAACAGTCACATGTTGATGCAGGATCGAAATAGTTTAGACCTTGCCGACCTGTTGCTGGCCTGGATCGACAATCACGTTGAATCAAAGCAATCCTCCAAAGGCGCCAAACGGTAAGAAGCCCGACCGGACGAGATGTAAACTGTCGACTATGGTCTTTACAAAGCGCCTGCGCGAGGGAGTTCGCCGCGGAGAAATCACATGCAGCGTCCGAATCTGGATTCGTCCCCATGTCAAAGTGGGCGGGCGGTATCCAATCGAGGACGGTCAGATCGAAATCGACTCCATCACGCCGATCGGCTTTCCCGATATCACGCCAGCCTTGGCACGCGAATCCGGCTTCCTCGGTGTGCTCGATCTGCTTAAAGTCGCGAAACACGGCAAAGGCGAAAACATTTATCTTGTCCGGTTTCACTACGTGCCTCCACGTAAGAAGCGTGGTTAGAAAAAGCCAACCCAGCAACTGACTTTTGCGTCGGCGGGTTCCGTATAATCGCGGCATGCTTATCCTGCAGGCATGGCGGTCGTGGCGGCGCGCTAAAGGCGTCGCATTGCTGGCAGCACTGGCGCTCGCGGCGGGCATCGGATCAGCAACAGCGATCTACACCGTTGTCAACGGAGTGATGCTGAGACCCCTGGCATACCACGACGCCGACCGGTTCGTGGCGCTGTTCGGGGCATCTTTCAACGACCCCGAGCACTACAGTTCTCTCTCCTTCAAAGATGCGCAAACGTATCAGGAGCGAACTCGAGCCTTTGATGCGTTCGGTTGGTTTCGCCAGGCAGGAAAGAATCTGACGTTCAAGGGAGAGCCACTTCACATCGAAGGTGTATCCGTGACTCCCTCTCTTCTCCCGCAACTCGGCGTCGATCCCGCAATCGGGCAGTGGTTCCAGGATGAAAGCGGCGCAGTAATTTCGAATTCGCTCTGGCGGCGACTGGGTTCGGACCCACAAATCATCGGTAAGCCTCTAACGCTGGATGGGCGCGTCTATACCGTAACGGGCGTCATGCCGGAGGCCTTCCGGCTGCCGATAGCAAGTGAAACAACTGCTGGGTTCCGTTCCGACGTCTGGATATCGCTTAATCCGCGGGAAGCAGAACAAACGGGCGCAGCTTATTTCGCATACGCACGCCGAAAACCGAGCGTCACATTTGGCGCGGCAGAGGAAGACGTCAAACGCGTGGCATCGGAAATCGCCATGGAAGATCCCGCACGTCACCCGGCCTACACGGCCAGGCTTATGAGCCTTCGAGAAACCGTCATCAAGGATATTCGGCCCACACTGCTCCTCTTGTCCGCCGCTGCCGGTTTACTATTTCTCATCACCTGCGCGAACGCTGCAGGACTGCTGCTGGCCCGTTCCGTCGAGCGAGCACGCGAAACTGCAGTCCGCGTTGCCTTGGGAGCAGGCAGGGCTCAGCTTGCTGTGCACTACTTTGCCGAGAGTCTCTTGATATCTTTGGCGGGCGGGGCCGGTGGCGTACTGTTGAGCGCGACGTTGACACCTGCGATCGTCTCGATGGCGGTCGACTATCTCCCTCGCGCCGAGGAAATCGTTCTCGACTGGACGGTTCTGCTGTTCGCCATAGCAGCCGCATTCGCGGCGAGTGCCCTCTCCAGTTTAGCGCCGCTTTGGCAGGCAGCAAGGACGGCGCCGCGCGACGTTCTCGCCGACAGTGCACGGGCGTCGGCAGGGGCGCGCAGTCGTCGCATATCGCAATCGCTTGTTATTGCCGAAATCGCCCTCGCATTTGGGTTGCTTGCAGTCAGCGCGTTGCTGATCATTCATCTCAGAAATCTCTCCCGCACATCGGCAGGCTTCGACACCAATAACCTTTTGACTTTCGTACTCAGTATCCCGGGAACCGCCATAGACAATCTCGAAAAGCGCCTTGCTGTTCAGCGAAGATTTATCGATGCACTGAAGGCAATTCCGGGTGTCGATGACGTCGCGCTGGCGAGCCGATTGCCTCTGAAAGGCTGCTGTATGGGAAGCGCGATTTATCCCGAAGGCCGCCCACCCGATCTGAGCACGTCGACGAGAACTGGTTTGATGGCCGTCAGTCCCGAATATTTTCGGGCTATGCGGATCCCGCTTCGAAGTGGCCGCACCTTCACGGATCGGGACGCGGTCAAGGAGGTCCTATGGGTCGTGATCAGTCAGGCAGCCGCAAAACATTATTGGGGTGACCAGGACCCAGTCGGCGCTTATGGAAGATTTGGGAATCCGAACGGCGATCGTTTTCAAGTCATCGGTGTCGTGGGCGACGTCAAGAACGACGGACTGAGCAATCCGTCCGTGCCGGAAATCTACATCCAAAGCTTCGTTCTCCAAGTCGAATCGATGAGCTTCGTAACGCGCTCGGCTATACCGCCCACATCACTGCTTCCGGAAATCCGCCGTGTCGTCCGGAGCATAGATCCCGAACAGCCGATCGACGAAATCGCGACAATGCGTGAAATCGTCGCCGACACGATGACTCTCGAGCGAGTGAGCTCGTTCATGACGTCTTTTTTTGCAGGCGCGGCGCTGCTGATGGCGATGTTAGGAGTCTTCGGCGTGGTCTCCTATTCCGTGCGACAGAGAACAGTGGAGATCGGGACGCGAATGGCGCTAGGGGCCACTAACAATGCGGTGCTCTCGTTAATCGTCGGCAGCGGGTTGAAGATGGCGGCATACGGGGTGATGGCGGGTGCCATTGTGGCGGTCGGTGGTGCGTTTTTACTTGGCAGAGTTTTAAGAATCGAAGCGCTCGGACCGGCTCCTTATCTTTACTCTGCCGGCATTATCGCAACAGTCACGATGGCAGCCTCTTTTCTACCGGCGTGGCGCGCAGCTCTCTTATCCCCGATGGTCGCGATCCGAAACGAGCCCGAATCGATGTGGCAGGCTGCAGGACGCAAAGTTCGGCGAACCTTTCAAGAACTGAGAACCACCGACAGCGAACCGCCTGGCGTACCGCTTGGAACTCTTATCAATGAATTTGCCAGCTCCGTACGTCGCGCTACATCTTTCTCAGAAGCAGTACAGGTGGCGCTCAAAACTCTGCGGGAACGGGCAGGTGCGCAATCCATCATGCTGCTCGAGAAGGCCAGCGATGACGAGTATCGATGCGAGAAGTGCTCTCTGCCGGCGCGTGGCGTCCTTCTGAATCGTCTCAAGCACTATCCGCATCCCTTGTCGCTGAGTTCCGTTGACTTCGAAACGTGGCGGCGGTGGGCGCGGGAATTCAAGCCGGAGCATGTCCTCGAGATCGAAAGACTCGCGAATACAGGCGCTCGGATCGCTGTTCCTCTGCGGACCAAAAACGAGATTGTTGGTGTGCTTTTGCTTGGCCCTCCGAAAGAGCATGACAGCTACACGGCAATAGAGAAGCAGATGTTAAGCAGTTCCGCCGAAGTATTCGCATTGATGATCGAAAACGCTCGTCTGAACGAACGAGCGATGGAGCAGGAAAAGCTGCGTCGCGATCTCGCATTGGCAGCCGAGGTTCAAAGGCGGCTCTTGCCGCCCGAACCTCCGCCAACGAAAGCCGCCACACTCGCCGCATTCACTCTTCCAGCGCGGACCGTTGGCGGCGACTATTATGACTTTCTGGTTCTTCCAGACGAACGGATCGGAATCGCCATCGCGGACGTCGCTGGTAAGGGAATCGCAGCTGCGCTTCTGATGTCCGTGGTGCAGGCTTCATTGCGAGTAATCTGCGCGGAAGATCAAACGTCGTTGTCGCAGCTTGCAGCCAAGATGAATGGTTTTCTATATCGCTCCACAGGCACAAACAAGTACGCCACCTTTTTCTATGCTCAGCTCGAGCAGCACTGCCGAAGGCTTCGGTACGTGAATGCTGGGCACAATCCGCCATATCTTGTCCGTCGGACTGAAACCGGTGTTGAGATTATGGAATTAAGCGCGGGCGGCACGGTATTGGGACTGTTTCCGGATGTCGGGTATGAGGAGACGAGCGTCAATCTATGTTCCGGCGATCTCCTGGTCGCTTTTACAGACGGAATTACGGAGGCGCTCAATGCGGAAGGGGAAGAGTTTGGCGAAGACAGGCTGAAAGAACTATTGCGAGGAGGCGTGTGGACGGCGGCAGACGAGATCTCTTCAAAGATAGCCGATCGAATGCGGTCCTGGATCGGCGAGGCAGAACAACACGACGATTTGACGTTCGTTGTTCTGGCCGTGAAGTGAGTCGACCGTCGAGGTACAGAAAGGAAATTTGAAATTGGACGATTCCTGCATCGTCCAATTTCACATTTCTCCCGACCTGACACCATTTAATCTACAAAGTTAGTGGTCTATTCGAACCGAACGTGTCAAGGGAAAGTTCGCGTGCCTGATGCTTCTCCGACGCGAAGGAATGAATCGCTTGACACCCCACTTCGGCATATCTAGACTTACTCGATCAGTTTAGTAGTGTAATGTCAATCCGTCGAACGACAACTCAACTCGTGCTATAGGATAAAAACTAATGTTTCAGACCGTTCGCCGAATTTTCCTGCTTTCGTTCTTTTTAGCAGCCCTCTCAGCAGTTGCTCTCGGACAAACGGGAACCAGCTCAATCACAGGTACGGTCAGCGATGCGACGGGCTCTGCGATTCCAGGCGTAGGCATCGCGGTGATCAATCAAGACACAGGAGCTCGTCTTGAAACGATATCGAATGAAGCCGGGGCCTATCGCGTAGCCTCTCTTCCTCCCGGTACATATCGAATCGAAGCGGAACTGCCCGGTTTCAACCGGTTGACGCGAGGACCGCTTGCGCTTCTTGTAAGCCAGACGCTTGCGATCGACCTTCAGTTGCAGGTCGGCCAGGTTAATGAGACCGTCAACGTTACCGAAGCTGCACCGCTGGTCGCGTCGCAGTCTTCTGATATCGGACAGGCTGTTAACCGCGAGATGCTGGTCGCCCTTCCTTTGCCCAATCGGGCTGCTTCCTCGCTTGCTACATTGGCGCCGGGCGTCGTGATGATCGACACAGGAGCCGGAACGGCCGAAAACTATCCGGTATTCAGCGTGGCGGGAGGGCGTGCACGGAATCAGAACTTCACCCTCGATGGCGGCAACGTATCCAATGCAGTGGGCCTGACGCGGCCGCAGCAGCTTACGAGTTTGCCTGTCGACGCGATGCAGGAATTCAAAGTCATCGCCAACAATTATTCGGCTGAGTACGGACATTCGACAGGCGGGATCGTGACCATGGCAACTCGCTCGGGCACAAATCAATTCCACGGAAGTGTTTTTGAATCCCTTCAGAACGATATTTTCAACGCCAGGAATTTCTTCGCTCCAAAGCGTGCTCCTGTGAAGCTGAATCAATTTGGCGGTACGTTCGGTGGACCCATTCAAAAGGACAAGACGCACTTCTTTGCGTCGTGGGAGCAGACACGGCAACTGACGAGTTTCGAGACTACTTCGACGGTGCCGACTCTGCAGGAGCGATACGGAGATTTTTCAGACCTCCGCAACACTGCGGGGGAGTTGATTAAGATTTACGATCCGGCTACGGGGTCGACAGCCGCCACGCGCCAACAATTCCCCGGCAACGTGATTCCAATCGAGCGCATGGATCCAGTGGCCCGCGCGGCGATGAATTACTTCCCTCTGCCCAACCAGGCCGGCACCGCTACAAATGCAAATAATTTCGTTGGGAGCAGCCGAAATGATTTGAACCGTAACATTGTCGTTGGACGTCTCGATCACCAGTTCAGAGCTTCAGATCTGGTGACCGTGCGGTATTACATCAATGATGCGTCCACGAACAACAGCGGTACTTATGGGATCCCTGCCGCCGATCCCCTGGCAGACATCACCGACGTCCGTGTTCAAAGCTTGCTCGGTGCGTACACGCATACATTCAGCGGCAAGCTTACCAACGAGATCCGCTACAGTTATTTGCGGCGCAAGTTCATCGATCGGCGTCCCGGCTATGGAGAAAATCTCGCAGCGGGAATCGGCTTAACGGGCGTTACGGATGCGGCGTTTCCGGCCTTCAATGTTCCAGGCTACGGAGTGCCTGCGGGCTTCGTGGCAGGGAATGTAATTGTTCCGAATACTGGAGCGTCGCTCGGAAACCCGACCATGGTTTATCGCTTTCAAACACCGATTGTTGATCAGCAGATTCTCGACGCGATTTCGCTGTCCCGTGGCCGGCACGCCTGGAAGTTCGGGGCAGAGTATCGAAGCGGTGCCAACGACGAAATCCGTGACCGCGGCTCGGCCGGAAATTTCACATTCAGTCCATTGATTACAGATCTGCCCGGCTCGTCTTCAACAACTGGAAATGCACTGGCGAGTTTTCTTTTGGGGGAAGTGAATGCGGCAAGCATTCAGGTCTCCGATAAAATCCCTTCGCGCGCATCCTACCTCGCGCTGTACGTGCAGGATGACTGGCGGCTTTCCGATCGCCTGACGATTAACGCAGGCTTTCGCTGGGATGTGGAATTTCCACGCAAGGTCGTCGGGAATAAGATGAATTCTTTTGATCCAAACGCAATCAACCCGGTATCCGGGACTCCCGGGATCGTGACATTCGCCGGCGTGGATGGGACACCGGTCCGGGCATTCTCCACAGATTGGAACAACCTGGGACCCCGCTTAGGATTTGCTTACCGCGTTCCGGGCACGCGCGAAACGGTGGTCCGCGGCGGCGCTGGCATTCTATATGGACCGACGGTGAGCAATACCATCGGCGATGTGGCGTCATTGGGCTTTTCCACTTCAGCGAGCTACTCCGTCGCACAAGCCGAGAGTCAGAGTGCCTTGCAACTCCGCAACGGCTTTCCGGAGACCACGCGCCAGCCCCTGACACCGGGCTTCGGCGCTGTTGCGGTTGGGCAGCGGGTAAACACTTCAGTAGCGTTCTTTAATCCGAATCAAGTCGCTCCCGTCTCGTACCAATACAATCTTGGCGTGCAGCGCGAAGTAGCCCGGGATTTGCTGGTGGAAATCGGTTACATCGGAAATGTCAGCCACCATCTGACGGGAAATGACTTCAGCTTGAACCAGGTTCCGCCTGAACTCATGACTTCGGGCAACGCACAGCTTGTTCGTCCATTCCCTCAGTTCAACAATGTGACCTGGATCAATCCGTCAATCGGCAATTCCACGTATCACGGTGGATTCATCCGGACGGAAAAGCGAATGAGCAGCAGTCTCTCGTTTCTGGCTCACTACACGTTCTCGAAATTCATCGACGATGTGGAGGCCGCAAACGAATTCGGCACAACCGGCAGTTACATGGATGCTTATCATCGCAACCTCGACAAGGGCTTGAGTGGCAGTGACGTTCCGCATCGGTTCGTCGGCGAACTGCTTTACGAGCTTCCGAAATTCAAGGGAAATGGCCTGGTGAGCCATATATTCGGAAACTGGAAGATTGGTGTGTTGGAAACGGCCGAAACAGGCCCCGCGTTCACAGTGATCACCACAACGAACACAACCAATGCATTCCCTGCTGGGCCACTGCGCCCGAACCTGCTTCGAGATCCTGCGTTGCCATCCGGCGAACGTACGATCAGCCGGTGGTTCGATACGACAGCCTTCGCCAATCCTGCCCCTTTGACGTTTGGCAACGCGCCACGCTCCATTCTTCGAGGCGCACCCGTCATCACGACAGACGGAACTCTGGAGAAGAGTTTTCAGATTACAGAGGGCGTGAAGCTAGACGTGCGAGGCGAGTTTTATAATATTTTCAACCACGCCATTTTTAATATTCCAGGATTCACGCTCGGTGGTGCAGACTTTGGTGTGGTTTCGAGCGCGCGTGCTCCTCGAACTGCCCAATTGGCGGCGCGGTTCGCGTTTTAAAGGATAGGACGTAGCGACATAATTTTTAATCTGTACTCATTAGCGTAGATGTCTCCAAACGTCATTTATCTCGTTATTATCACGCTGCTTGCCGCCGTCGTGAACGGCGGTCTCGGCTATGGCTTCTCCTCGATAACAGTTCCTCTGGCTCTGCTGTTTCTCTCGAACCGGGTCCTCAATCCCGCGTTGGTGCTGATCGAGGTGGCGCTGAATGCTTACGTGCTGTTCGTCAACCGCGATGCTATTCCAGCGGTGTGGCGGCGCGTGGCACCAATTGTCATCGGCTTGCTGCCTGGTGTGGCTGTCGGAACATTGATCGTTTCGCGAGTCAGCCCATCGTGGCTCAAACTGTGGACTTACATCATCCTGCTGCCGCTGATTCTGATTCAGGCGGCCGGCTACCGCCGGCCAATTCGAGCGGAGCGTTCGATCGGACTTCCGTTTGGCCTCGGGCTGGGGGTCCTCTACTCCGTTACAACGATATCCGGTCCGCCGCTGGCAGTAATGCTGAACAATCAGGGCTTCGGAAAGCGCGAATTTCGCGCTTCTTTGGGAGTTATCCGGCTCGCGGAGTCGACGTTCACGGCCGTTGCGTATTTGAGCGCGGGCCTGATTACCACAACTTCGATCTCGTTAATTCCGCAAATCGTCCCGAGCGTCCTGGTGGGCGTCCCGATCGGCGCTTTCCTTATCCGCCGCATTCGCACAGAAACGTTTCGACGCCTCTGCATGAGCTTCGACGCGTGGGTTGTCGCATTCGGGGTGTCATCCGTATTGCGCGACTTGAAGATCGTGGAAGGGCCCAGCGCATATCTTTTTCTCGCCGCTGTCATTCTGATCGATGCCTGGCTGCTCTGGCGATTTTTCTCACCCGGGATCCACGCAGCCGATCGGCCGGCTGTGGTTCCAGTCCAGCACTCAGCGGATGAACGAGTCAAGAACGTGAGCTGAAGAGAAAAAGGAATTTGAAATTCCTCTTCGCGAGTTCTCGGTGCGTCAATTATGGTTTGCAAGCACGCAGTAGCTCACGCACTGCTCTCACTTATGCAAACATATCGAACGGTTCGAATGTTCCGTTCAGAACGGCAGCGCTGGCTTCAGAGCCAAGCCACCCGGAAATCATCGTGGCGTACACCTGTCGAAAATCGGTTGTGTAGACCAGATTGTCGCCGTCGTCGAGTTGGGTCAGGCTCGGCAGCTTGCCATAGTGACCGCCTTTTACGTTCTTGCCGGCGACAAACATCACGTTTGCGGCGCCATGATCTGTTCCCAGATTGCTGTTTTCCGGCACACGTCGGCCAAATTCCGAAAACATCATGACCACGACATCGTTAGCGCGACCGAGGCGTTCGAGATCCGTCATGAATGCCGCGACTGCGTCGGAGGTATACGTCAGGAGCCGCTGGTGAAGATCGCCTTGGAAGACATGTGTGTCGAAGGCGTTGTTTCGATATGAGACATAGTAGAGCCGAGTCGGCATACCGGCGCTAATCAGGGCCGCAACTTTCGGCAGATCCAACCCGGTGATCCCATAATCTACGGGCGATTTGTAATTGGCCCAGGCTTCCTTCACAAGGGCAGAGGCGCTTTTTGCGCTCCGCGCAAGATCGAGAAGAAATCTGCGCGATGAATTTTCAACGTTGCCGGCATCGGCGACTTGCGCGAAAACGTCGCGTTCTTCATAAAACCCTTCGCGCGTGAACTTATTCGGATCATCAAATACAAGAGGCGTATGCAGCTTGCTTCGAACCGCCATCGATTGACGGGCATCGATGTTGACGAGGTAGTTCGATGGAGCCTGCGGCGCCACAGCATCGGCTAATCTGCCGACCCAACCGTACTCGTCTCCTCGGTTGGGCGCAGCCGTGTGCCAATACGCCATGGATGTGAAGTGGGAAAATGATGGATTTGCGTACCCGCAACCGTGAGCGATTGCAAGTTTGCCATCCTTATACAGACGCTCGAAACCCGCCATACCCGAGCTGAAACCAAAGTGTTCGTCGATTTTTCGAACGCGGTTCGGGCGAATGCCAATCTTTGGACGATGGCGATAGTACGCATCATCGCCGTAAGGAACAACCGTGTTCAATCCATCGTTGCCGCCCGACAACTCCAGAACGACAAGAATCCTGCCATCGGCAGCGGTTTGGGGAGCCAATGCTCGAGCCGTTCGGGCAAACAATGGCGGCAGGGGTAATACACTGGTTGCGCCGATGCCGATTCCGTATAAACCGGCTTGCAAAACTTTTCTGCGTGTAAGTGTCATAAAAGTGTTTTGGAGCGCATCACAGTCGCGGCATTTGTCCCGCGATCGTAAATGCTAGCTCAGTTGATATTCGGGCTCGCTCAAGAGCAAATGCAGCACGAGTCGTAAAGAATCTTCCATATAAGTCTTCGCCACTGATAGATCCGACGTTCCCAATTGCATGTTCAGGAATGAGCTCAAGGTCTGCCGTTTTTCGTCCGCCGGCGGAACGCGCATGAACCTGCGGATAAAGTAATCGACCGCTTCGGTCGTGTTCTTCAAACCCGCTTCGACGGCCATCTTCGTGAGATTGATATCAGCCGTTTGCCGGGGAATAGGTTTGACTCGCTCAAGCGCCATTTGCCAACCGCGAAAGCTACCATAACGAGTGTTGAAGTCCTCGTCGCGATCGGCCAGCATATTCGATTCAGCCAGCCCTCCCTCGCTGCCTCTTTCCGGCATCGTGGCGGTCGAGATATCCTGGCCGGCTCGAACCTTCTCGGCGACGATGCGAATATCGGAAGACGGATTCGCACGATCCGGTGGAATGAAATTGATATCCGGAAACAGTACATCGCGAACGAAGTTTCCACGCTCGAGTAACAGACCCGGCGTCATCCAACTTCGCCCTCCCGACCATCCCGCCACTGTTGGAGGAGCAAACAGCCGTTGGCCCAATGTACCGGTAGCTATGTTGAAGTCCGGCACACCTGGAACTTCGGTTAATCCCAGCTTTTTGTAAGTGGAAATCGCCAACTGAACAGGACTCTTGATCTGAGTACCGACCGAAGCGGAACTGTAGAAATCGCGTGACAGGAAAATTGTTTCCAGAAGGGGGGCAACGTTGTAATTGCTGGCGCGAAGCATCGTGCCGAGGTTGTCCTGAACTTCCGAGGTCAGTTCCTGGCGAACGAAATAACGATAAATCTTTCCAGCGATAAAACGCGACGTCGCGGGTTGTTTGAGGATGATGTCGATCACATCGACGCCATCGAAGTTGCCAGTGGCACCCAGAAAGGTTTTCTGACTATCGTCGTGCTGGTCTTTGTTGACGACGAACTTGAGATCCACATAATTCCAGCCTGTAAATGCTCGAGCAGCTTCCCGGACGTCCTTTTCCGAGTAGTTGCCAACGCCCATCGTAAACAGCTCCATAATTTCGCGAGCGAAGTTCTCATTAGCAGAACCCTTCACATTCACACCCGCATCCAGGAAGGACAACATTGCGGGGTCCTGGGCGACCGCTACAAGCAGATCGCGAAAATTCCCGGTTCCGTATTTGTGAAACAGTTCGAGCTGGCCCAGCGTCTTTCGGTAATCGCGCACCTTCGCTTCATTAACAGCGAAATGCCCATGCCAGAACAGCGCCATCTTTTCTTCGAGTGGACGACGGGTGGCCAACATCCGATTTCCCCACCAATATGCAACCCGTTGGGTTTCCAAAACACTAGCGCGCAACCAGAAAAAGAACTTATTCACGATAGGTTGCAAGGGACGATCGCCACCGGCTTTCACTTTGATGCCGAGCGCTTCGCCTTTCTCTTTCGCCATTTTGGTGACGGCCGGCCGGCTCTCTGGAAACGGCTCCAGGCCTGGATCGTGAATACCGGAATGGTCAAAGGGAGGAAGAACGTTTTCGATGTTTTGGAAATATACGAGTCGTCGAACCGCTTCAGCAGGACTCAATCGGGCCAGCGCCTCAATCTCCTCGGGAGTTCCGCCGAAACCGGCGCGCTCCAAAAAGTGCGCCGCAAAGTCATAATTCCAATCGGACGGGGCGATCGAGGCCAGGTCATTCTCCCACCGCGTGGACCGTTGAGGCATGTTAGGGCTCCCTGTTCACAAGGATTGCGTGCTGGAATTCTAGCCCGAGAAGGTTAGGTAACGGATGTAAAATCCGACCGTATTATGGGAGCCGTCTACGACAGCTTCGAAAAAGAACTTGAGGGCTGGGATCTTCGATACTCACACTCGCCTCGCGAAGAGTTGATAGCGCTATGTCTTCTTGCGCTCGAACGTGAGGAACTCGTTGTGATTGGCTATGGCGAAGACCTGATTCGGCGTCGTCTTGCTTCGATGCCAGTGACGTCCGAGGTGCGGGAACTCATTCGTCACGCACTCATGTGGGTGTGGAGGGATGAGGAGATGCACGCGATTTATGTTCGCGGTGCCCTGCTCAAGCTTGGAAACTTGCCGCTGCGGGTCAACACGTTCGCGCATCAAATCGCCGGAGCAATTGCGGGATGGGCAACCTCCGTCAATCAACACGCGCGTTGGACCGAAGCGCCTATCTCCCGAGGTGGCGCCACTATCATCACAGCTGCCGGTTCTGTGCTCGGAAAGGTCCCGCGAAGCGTCCGCAAGCATCTAGTCTACGGTCCCTTTCGTGATTTCTGCTTGTTCAACGTCGATGCGGAACGTACAGCCTGGCTTTGTTGGAAACGCATGGCGGATATTGCTGAAAGAATTCCGGAGCTGCCGTCGAACGTTGTGCCTGATTTCCGCCGTGTCCAAACTGATGAGGACCGCCACGGCGCAATATTCCAGATTCTTGCAGAATCTCTGACGCCGAATGATGGACTCGCAGAAGGAACATCGGCTGAAACGCTTTCGCAGCGTATCGGTGAGGTCGGCGAGTTTTTCCTGCCAAGAAGTCGCCGGCAGAGTTTTGTACGCCGAAATCCGCTGGGCAGTGGCGGCAAAGTATGGGTTCAAGAAGGAAGCAATCTTGCGGAGAAGCTAGATCTATTTCGACGCATCCTGGACGAGAGCCGACTCGCTGTTCGTCTCCGGAATCGTGCCGAGGAGCTTGGGAAGTCGATTCACGACGTGAGCGTTGCGATTAAACCGACATTCATGCTCGGGTACGACCGCCGCGATTCGTCCGTCATCACGGACCCCGCCCTTATCGATGCTCTGGCTCGGTATTTGCGCGAGGTCGGGTGCGCGGACGTCGCGGTGATCGAGGCCCGCAATATTTACGACCAATTCTTTCACCGGAGGACAGTCCGCGAAGTTGCCGACTACTTCGAGATTCAGTCGGAATCGTATCGACTGGTTGACGGCTCTGAGGAGCAAGTGGCCCATTCCTATTTTCGTGGACTCGCGCAGTACACCGTTGCTCGTTCATGGAAAGAAGCGGACTTCCGGATTACCTTCGGCAAAATGCGCAGCCACCCGGTGGAATTGGCATATCTCACCGTTGGCAATGTGGAGTGGATCGGCGGGCGTTGCGATGAATTCCTTTTCGCTGAGCGTCAGGCGCACCGAGAAACCGCAATCATGATGTTGCTCGACGAATTCCCGCCTCATTTCGCGATCCTCGATGCCTATGAGTCGGCGGCGGATGGTCTCATTGGCGTTATGGGATGTCCACGGCCGAAACAGCCGTTGCGGTTCTATGCCGGACCTGATGCACTTTCGGTGGACATCGTCGCCGCGCGGCATATCCGGCTGCAACATCCACGAAAGTCCACTGTATTGAGGGCTGCGTGTGATTGGTTCGGAGACCCTTCCGGCGAAGTGGAAGTCGTCGGCGTTGACAAGCCGATACGAGAATGGAAAGACCCCTATCACAACGAACTCTCCACAGTCCTCAGCTTCATTGCGTTTCCGGTTTATGTGATGGGAAGCGGCCGGGGTTCGATGTTCTTGCCCGACATGGATCAAGTCGCGTTTCCTCTGATCGGCGAAGAAACATTTTGCGAGCGGATTAGCCGTCGCAGTGTCCGCTGGCTGATTGGCCTTCGGCGTCCGCAATGACTTCCAGAGTCGTCGTAATCGGCGCCGGCATGGGAGGTTTGACAGCCGCGATTCGGCTGCGAAAAGCCGGCTTCGATGTTGTCGTAATGGAGGCCCGATCCGAACCCGGCGGCCTCGCATCAGGAGTGCAGTACGACGAGTTCTCCTTCGATGCCGGGCCTTACATTTTGCTTGATCATCCCGGGTTGGAATGGGCCCTGGAAAAGGTTGACTTACAACTGGAAAACGCGATCTCCCTCCAGCGAATCCAAAACGTCTACGAGGTAGAGTGGCCAACCGGCGGTTGCGTTCGGTTCTATTCGGATATCGAGAAGACCGCTGCAGGTTTCGACAGCCGCTGGCCCGGAAGCGGGCGAAAATATTGCGAGTTCGTTGGCAAAGTGGAGGAGATCTATCGATCGTTGTGGCCCATGCTGCTGCAGGTTCCAAACAAGCGCGCCCTCTTCCGCACTGGCGCTTGGCGAAACACGCCCTTCCTTATGCGATCGCTCGGTTCCATACTCGCCTCGGCCGATTTACCCGGTCTCATTCGTGAAGCCGTAGCAATCTGGACGCACGTTGCAGGGCAGACAACTGATGAAGCTCCGAGTCCACTCGCGTTCGTGCCAACTCTAATACACAGCGTGGGTGCGTATTATCCGCGCGGAGGCATACGCGAAATTCCGAAAGTTCTGGCGCGCGCCGCGGTCGCGGCTGGAGTTTCTTTCCAGTACTCGACAAAGGTCACGCAAATCCATTCGGAGTACGGAACAGTCAAAGGTGTGGAAACGTCGGGAGGCGAGTTCATTGATGCCGCTGCGGTTCTGTCGAATTCCGCGGCTCTGAATACGTACCTTCACCTGCTTAAGGGAGCTCCGCGAGACGATTTGAAAAAACTTCCACTCCAGTCTCCCGGAGTGTGTGCATACCTGGCTGTAAAGGGCGATCCCGGAGACTTTTACTTAAGATTTCGGCTGGATGAAAACAACAAAAGGTGCCGGCTGCTGCTCAAGCCTGCAACTCTGGATTCATCGGAGCCCAACGGTTGGTGGCCGGCCCGGCTCATCGCTCCCACAGACTATGCGGAAATGGAGAGGGCTGGTGCGGCCGGTCAACATCAGTTGCTCGAGAGTTTGCTTCACGAGGACTGGTGGAAAGATAATTTCTCGGAGGTCCGGGTACTCGGAAAACGCACGCCGCAACTGTGGGGTATGGAATACAGCCTTTACGCAAACAGTATGAATCCGGTCATGACATCGCGATTCATGCGGCGCGGGAGGATTGCGCATCGCAGCCCCTACGTGCGCGGACTTTATCTGGCCGGCAGTTCGACACATCCCGGCCAGTGGGTCAGTTTCTGTGCCATTTCCGGTGTCCTCGCTGCCGATTGCATCATCGAAGATCTCAACTGAATGCTTGCAACCACTTTTGAATCGCACTTTGGACGGCGCCTTCGCGTTGCGCGTCTCGGGAGCGGTCCGCCACTCGTTCTTCTGCATGGTTATCCGGATACGCTGCAGATTTGGTCGCGAGTTGGGCCGTATTTGGCGGAGTCGTTTAGCGTCATCGCTTTTGACTGGCCAGGCATGGGATATAGCGATCCCTGGACTGGAGGCGCGACGCCCTTTCACATGGCGGACCGACTGGCAATGCTACTAGAGGCTTGGAGCGTTCAGAGCGCAGTGATCGCCGGCATCGATATGGGAGGACAACCGGCACTCGCCTTCGCAGCAAGTCATCCCGAACGCGTACGTTCGCTCGTGATCATGAATTCACTTGTTCAGTGGGATGAAGCGACATCGTGGGAAATCGCTGTGTTGCGAAAGTTCGGCTGGAATCGCCTCGCACTGCTGCGTCTGCCCGGAGTCGTATTTAATCATGCGCTACGTACATTTCTTCCTCCGGGCGAAACGGTGGACGAAGATCTTCGATCAGACATGTGGACAAGCTTCAAACGTCGAGACGTTCGTAGTTTTATCGTGAGGATGTGCGCTGGCTACCAAGGAACTTTGCGAGAGATTGCAAAGAAATACGGCTCAATTCATTCACCCACCCTTGTCCTTTGGGCCGAGCATGACAAACACTTCCCTGTCGAGCACGGACGCCGGCTGCAAACTGCGCTCCCAAACGCCCGCTTGGAGATCATCCCAAAGGCCGAGCATTGGATGCTATTGTCTCTGGCTCCGATTGTCGCAAAGCGGATCCTCGAGTTCGCGTCTTAAGGTTTAGCCTGATCTACCCTGCGCTTACGGCGGAATCGCAAAACAAGAAGCAGAGTCAGAGCCAGTCCGTACAGAACCGGCCGCTGAACATCCAGTTTCACGCGCCAGAAGTAATGGATCACACCGGCCGCTGCACTCACATAGACGAGACGATGTAACAGTTGCCATCGCTTGCCGCCGAGCCGTCCGATCCATTTTTTCGTCGAGGTGATCGCGAGTGGAATAAGCAAAACCATGCTGGCATATCCGGCCATGATGAAGCGGCGTTTCGTCAGGTCGGAAACCATTTCACTAAACGCAAAGAATTGATCCAACCAAACGTACGTGACGAAATGTAACACCGCGTGAAAGAACGCAAAGAGCCCGAGCATTCTCCGGAATCGTATAAGGCCATGCCAACCCGTGACCCTCCGAAGAGGAGTGATGCTTAGAGTCAATATCAGAAATCGCAGCGTCCACAATCCAGTTGTATCTCGAATGTCCTCGAGCGGATTTGCGCTCAACCGGCCGCTGATGGTTGCCCAAGCCAGCAAGGACATCGGCACCAGGCAGGTTATGAAAAGTATCGGCTTGAACGTCCTGTGGTAATCGAAATGAGGTTCGCCGTCAGTAATTCTTACGAAGGTCCATTCCGGCATACAAGTGAGCGACCTGGTCCGCATATCCGTTGAACATGCGGGTGGATCGGATTCCGGACCCGGAAAAAATATTTCGCGTTTCACCAATGCGTTGCTCGCGGGCCTGGCTCCATCGCGGATGATCGACCGAAGGGTTGACATTGGCATAAAAACCGTAGGCTTGGGGCCATGATTCCATCCACGAACTGACGGGCTGCTTCTCGACAAATCGAATTGATACGATCGCCTTGATTCCTTTGAACCCATACTTCCACGGAACCACCAATCGCATCGGCGCGCCGTTTTGGTTAGGCAAAGGCTTGCCATACATACCGGTAGCGATCAGCGTTAGCGGGTGC
>Ga0114129_10000331_pt1 | contig 55274 bp, 59 predicted proteins | sample RhiMetdeltSRZDD1_FD_80071 | JGI IMG/M metagenome (GOLD analysis project Ga0114129, IMG submission 80071) | Populus rhizosphere microbial communities from Tennessee, USA - Rhizosphere MetaG P. deltoides SRZDD1 (version 2) (version 2) | ecosystem: Host-associated > Plants > Roots > Rhizosphere >...
CCGCTGGTCGAAGTCATCACCGCCCAGGTGGGTGTCTCCGTTGGTGGCCTTCACCTCGACCACGCCTTCGCCGATCTCCAGGACCGAGATATCGAAGGTGCCACCGCCGAGGTCGTACACCGCGACCGTCTCGTCCTTCTTCTTGTCGAGCCCGTACGCCAGCGCGGCGGCCGTCGGCTCGTTGATGATGCGCAAGACCTCGAGACCGGCGATCTTGCCCGCATCCTTGGTGGCCTGGCGCTGCGCATCGTTGAAGTAGGCCGGGACGGTGATGACCGCCTGCGTGACCTTCTCACCCAGGTACGCCTCGGCGGCCTCCTTGAGCTTGCGCAGGATCATGGCAGAGATCTCGGGCGGCGAATATTGCTTACCGCGCACCTCGACACGTGCGTCGCCGTTGGACGCCTTGACGACCTTGTAGGGCACGAGCTTGATCTCTTGCAGTACTTCGTCGTAGCGACGGCCCATGAATCGCTTGATCGAGAAGACGGTGTTCTCGGGATTCGTGATGGCTTGTCGCTTGGCGACCTGCCCGACGAGAATCTCTCCGTCCTTCGTGAACCCGACGACCGAGGGCGTCAGGCGGCTACCCTCCTGGTTTGCGATCACCGTGGGGTTGCCACCTTCGACGACCGAGACCACTGAGTTCGTCGTTCCGAGATCGATGCCGATGACCTTAGGCATAACCGTCTGCTCCATTCCTTGGGCCCTGGGCCCTCACATTTCAAGCTCGGAGGGAAGGCGTCCCTCCGAGCCTCCCCTCTTAGAGGACGTCGATCTTGATCTCCTTGGGCTTGAGCTCTTCCGCCTTCGGCAGCCTGATCTCCAGAACGCCGTCGCGGTACGTTGCCTTCACGCGGTCGGCCTGCACCGCCATCGGCAGCTGAACGAGCCGCTCGAACTTGCCGTAGGCGCGCTCGACGTGAAGCAGATCCTGCTCCTCGATCTGGTTCTCGAACCGGCGCTCACCCTTGACCGTGAGGAGATCGCCCGTGATCGACACACTCACGTCCTTCTCACTCACGCCGGGAAGCTCCAGGGTCAGGACGAGATCGTCCTTGGTGGCGTACATATCCACGGGCGGCGTCCAGCTGCGCCCCGCCGCGGTCGTGGAACGACCGAAGAAGTTGTCGAAGAGGCGATTCACTTCGGTCTGGATATCGGATACGCGAAACGGCTCCCACCGATCGACGGTCGGAAGCCCGAACGGACGCCAACGCTCCGTCGCCATCAAATGTCCTCCTTCATAACCTTCGCCGGTCTCCCCTGATATCGGCCGGCATTGAGTATGCAGTTCTTATATCAGCTGAGTGTATGAGTGTCAACTTATGCCCAGAGAGGCCGAATACAACCCCGATCGATCGCCCCGGTGATAGTGTTTCGGGCCGTGCGGATGGGGTGCGGGGGCTGCTCGTCCACTGTCTTGGCGTTCATGGCGGTTACCACAGTAGTCGCTGTCGGCGGCTGGGCGATGACACGCATGCTCCAGGCGCCGGTCGTCGAGCCGATCCCTTTCACACGAGACGACGGAGTTCGGGCGCAGCAGAAAATCGTGGATCTGGCGCTCCACCGGGCGCGAAGCGGTCCTGTCCTATTCACCGAGGCAGAACTGAACGCCTTCGTCGCTCGCCATCTCGATCCCGCCGAGCTCCCGGTCCGCGACCCGGTGATCCGGCTGCGCGGGGATGACTCTCTCGAGATCATCGGCACCGTGGCGCTCGGTCGGCTCATGCGCGAGTCGCCGCTCGCCACCCTTGCGGAAATCCTCCCGGCGTGGTGGCTCGCGCGGCCGGTCTGGCTGACTGTTGCTGCAGGCGCCACGGTCTCGACAGAACGTCGGCATATCCTGCGTCTCGAGCCGCGACGTCTCCTGATCGGACGTCAGCGCGTACCGGCGTTCGTCCTTCGTCTCCTGCTCGATCCTTCAAGCCTGCGACTGATGCGCATTGCGTTACCGTCGGAGGTACAGACGGTACGGATCGAGCGCGGGCGCGTGATTATCCAGCAGGCGACTTCACCGCCTTCACGTACCTGAGTTGCAGGTCGTAAATGAGATCGTCGAGCGCGCGGGTCTCCTCTGCAGATCGATGCCCTTCTGTCTTGTCACGCACAACGACAGGAGATCGATGACGTCGGAGGCGTGCGCCAGTTGTCGCTGTTGTTTCCCGGTGAGCGGGTCTGGCGTCGCCGAGCGCGATGAGACTCCGCTCCGGGGGCGCGCTGGGCGAGTCCACGTCGGAAGAGGCGTCCTGCTGGCGGCGGTCCGTCACTCTAAATCCCCCATCCGGTGCCTCGGCCACGGGCCGAACCTAGCACACGCGCAAACCCGTCTGTATAATCGCTTCACCCTCAGGAACCGATCATGACCCAGTCGCCCGGCGCTCAGTTCGAACGGCTCCTCGAGATCATGAGGCGGCTCCGGGAACCTGGCGGGTGCCCGTGGGATCGTGAGCAGACCCGGGTGTCCCTGAAGCCCTTCCTCGTCGAAGAAGCCTACGAAGTCCTCGAAGCCATCGAGTCGGCCGACGCATCGGCGCTTCAGGAGGAGCTCGGCGACCTGCTGTTCCAGGTGGTCTTTCACGCCCAGATCGCCTCCGAGCGCGGCGAGTTCGACATCGCGACGGTTCTCGCGCGGCTCGCCGACAAGATGGTGAGCCGACACCCACATGTCTTTGGTGACGCCAGCGTCGAGACACCTGGCGAGGCGTTGGCGCAGTGGGAGACGATCAAGCAGGGCGAAGCGCGTCAGGTCGGGCGAAAACGCTCCATCATTGATGGGGTGCCGCGATCGCTGCCGTCGCTGCTGCGCGCTCAGCGTATGACGTCGAAGGCGTCACGCGTCAATTTCGATTGGCCCGATGCGCACGCGGCGTGGAGCAAGGTCGAGGAGGAATGCCACGAGGCGGCAGCGGCGCTCGATGCGGATGATCGCGGCCGGCTCCAGGAGGAGCTCGGCGACGTCCTGTTCTCCATCGTGAACGTGGCGCGGCTGGCGTCCATCGACGCGGAAGAAGCGCTGCAAGGCGCCATCGAGAAGTTTCGACGCCGGTTCACCGGCATGGAGGACGAGCTCTCCGCGCAGGGCAAGACGCTCGGTAGTGTGTCGCAGGACGAGCTCGAGCGCTCGTGGGAGGCGGTGAAGGCGCAGGAGCGCCGGCGATGAAGGCGAAGGTGGGTAATGCATCGATCTCCGTCGAGCGCGGTGACATCACCGACCGTGAAGTCGATGCGCTGGTGAACCCGGCAAACACGGCGCTCACCATGACGACGGGTGTCGCGGCGGCGATCAAGCGCAAGGGCGGCGTCATCATCGAGGAAGAGGCCCTGCGCCAGGGCCCCGTCGAGGTCGGCGAAGCCGTGCTCACCCCGGGCGGGAATCTGCAGGCGACTCACGTCATCCATGCGGTCGTGATGGGTCCCGACCTCAAGACGGACGCCGACGTCGTCGGCCGGGCCACCCGAGCGGTCCTTGCCGTCGCCGACAAGCACCGGCTGACCTCGATCGCGCTGCCGGCTCTCGGGACGGGAGTCGGCCACGTGGCGCCCGCGGCCGCCGCGGAGGCCATGATTCCAGCCGTGGCGACACACCTCAAGGCGGGTAAGACCGCGTTGAAGCGGGTTCTTTTCGTCCTGTACCTCGATGACGCTTACCGAGCCTTTAGTGACACATTGAAGCGGGTGGGTGGAATACAGTAAAAAAATTAGATGGCGCACGCAAAACTCGGCCAGCCCCAGACGCGTCGCCTCGGGGACCTCCTGGTGGCTGAGCGTCTCATTACCGAGGATCAGCTCAAGCAGGCACTTTCCGAACAGAAGGGCAAGACCGAAAAGCTTGGCGCCATCCTCGCGCGCCGCGGTTTCATCACGGAAGAGCAGCTCATCGGGTTTCTGTCCCGGCAGTACGGGATCCCGTCCATCACGCTGAACAACATCGAGGTCGACGCAGAGACGCTGCGTCTCGTGCCCGCGCCGATTGCCCGGAAATACGAGGTGCTCCCGATCAAACGGATCGGGGGCACCCTCACGCTCGCGATGGCAGATCCGACGAATGTGTTCGCCCTCGACGACGTCGCGTTCATGACGAGCCTGCAGATTCTTCCCGTCGTCGCGCCACAGGCGGCGATCCGGGCGGCCATCGAGAAGGCGTACGACGCGGGACAGCAGTCAGCGATGAACGAGATGCTGACGGAGATCACCGCCGACGCAAGCGTCGAGTTGCTCGAGGGCGAGGCCGAATCGACCGGCGTCGACGTCTTTGAGCTGAAAGAGTCGGCTGACGAGGCTCCCGTCGTCAAGCTCGTCAACATGGTTCTGGTGGACGCGATCCGTAAGGGCGCCTCGGACTTGCACTGGGAGCCGTACGAAAAGCACTTCCGGATTCGTTTCCGGATCGACGGCGTGTTGCACGAGATGCTGTCGCCCCCCAAGCGTCTCGAGCCCGCCATCCTCTCCCGCCTGAAGATCATGTCGAACCTGGACATCTCAGAGCGACGGGTGCCGCAGGACGGGCGGATCAAGATCCGGTTCAGCAATCGGGAAATTGACTTTCGCGTGTCGATCCTCCCCACGATTTTCGGGGAGAAGGCGGTGCTCCGAATCCTCGACAAGGATTCGCTGCAACTCGATCTCACCAAGCTCGGATTCGACCCGTGGAGTTACGAAAAGTTCAGCCACGCGATCCACCAGCCGTACGGCATGGTGCTGATCACGGGACCGACCGGCTCGGGGAAGACCACCACGCTCTACTCTGCGATCTCGACGATCAATTCCCCCGAGCACAACATCATGACGGCCGAGGATCCGGTCGAGTACAACCTCAAAGGTGTCAACCAGGTCCAGGTGAACGAGGGCGTCGGCCGCTCGTTCGCCTCCGTTCTCCGCTCTTTCCTGCGACAGGACCCCGACGTCATTCTGGTCGGTGAGACACGCGACCTGGAAACCGCGCAGATCTCGATCCGCGCCGCGCTGACGGGCCATCTGGTGTTCACGACCCTGCACACCAACGACTGTCCGTCCACGGTCGCGCGGCTCTTCGACATGGGCATTCAACCGTTCCTGCTCTCCTCCGCGCTGCTGCTCATCCTCGCCCAACGATTGGGCCGCCGGATCTGCAAAGACTGCCGGCAGCCGGTGGCCGGCACGGAGGAGGACCTCATTCCCTATGGGCACACGCCGCAGGGGCTGACCAACGTGACGTTCTACCGGGGCAAGGGATGCGCGACGTGCAACTTCACGGGAATGAAGGGTCGCGTCGCGATCTATGAAGTGATGCCAGTCACCGAGGCACTTCGTGACATGATTCTAAAGAATGCAGCGACCGCAGACATCCGTGAGCAGGCCCAAAAGGATGGCATGAAGACCCTGCGGCAGGCCGGGTTGTTGAAGGTGATCGAGGGGACCACGACGGTCGAGGAGATCCTCCGAGTCACGCTGTCTTAGCGGGAGGCGTGTATGGCTGTGTTCGCGTACAAAGGGCGCGCCGGCGGCAGCGCCGTGACGGGCGACATCGAAGCGGACAACCGCCCCGCCGCCGTCGCCGCCTTACGGGCGCGAGGGGTCATCGCGACCTCTGTGCAGGAAAAGGCCGTCAAGGCGGCCGCCGCTGCGACGCCGAAAAAGTTCGGCGGCAGCGTCCGGGACAAGGACCTGGCGATCTACACCCGGCAGTTCTCGACGATGGTCGACGCCGGGCTGCCCATCGCGCAATGCCTGCAGATCCTCTCCGAGCAGAACGATTCGAAGACGCTGCGCGACGTGACGGCCCGCATCGCCGTCGACGTCCAAGGCGGCGCCACGCTGGCGGAATCGTTCGGCAAGTATCCACGGACGTTCGACAACCTGTTCACCAACATGCTCGCGGTGGGCGAGTCCGGCGGTGTGCTCGACGTCGTGCTCCAGCGTTTGTCCGGCTATATCGAGAAGGCGGCGAAGCTGAAGAGCAAGGTCAAGAGCGCCATGGTGTATCCCATCACGATCGTCAGCGTGGCCTGCCTGGTCATCATTTTCATGATGATCTTCGTGCTCCCGACCTTTGCCAACATGTTCAGGAGCATGGGCGCAGAACTTCCGCTGCCCACCAAGATCGTCATGTGGATGTCCGACATGACGCGCCAGTACATCATCTTCATGCTGGCCGGCGTCGGCGCCGCGCTCTGGGCCCTCAAGCGATACTACAACACCGAGAACGGCAGCATGGTGATCGATACGTTCGCGCTGAAGATTCCGGTCATCGGCATGCTGATCCGGAAGGTGGCGGTCGCGCGCTTCACGCGCACGCTCGGCACGCTGATCTCGTCCGGTGTTCCGATTCTCGAGGGATTGCTGATCACCGCCCGCTCCGCAGGTAATCGGGTGGTCGAGAAGGCGGTCATGCAGGCGCGGCAGCACGTGACGGCGGGCGGCACGCTGGCCGAGCCTCTCAAGGCGACGCCGGTATTCCCGCCGATGGTCGTGCACATGATCTCGGTCGGCGAAAACACGGGCGCGCTCGACGCCATGCTCGGCAAGATCGCCGACTTCTACGATGACGAGGTCGACGCCGCCGTGAGCGCGCTCACCTCACTGCTCGAGCCGATGATGATCGTGTTCCTCGGTGTGGTCGTCGGCGGCATCGTGGTGGCGATGTATCTCCCCATCTTCAAGATGGTGACGCTCGTCAAATGATCGCGTGACCGTTCGATGACGCTCGTCGACGGCGAGCGGTTGCTACGGGGCGTGTTCTGGGCACGCCTCGGCGTCGCCGCTCTGCTGCTGCCCCTCGGCACCGCGCTTCCCGACGCGATGATGCCGGGGATCAATCACGGCGTCCTCGTCATGTCGCTGCTCACGGTGGTCATCTCGTCAGGCGGCCTGCTGCTCGGATCCCCGCTGACACACCCGAGACGGACGGCCTGGCTCGTCGCCCTGCTCGACGTCGTGCTCGTCACCGCGGTCGTCGCCGCCACCGGCGGCGCGCGCTCGATCTTCACCTTCCTGTACGTGATGCTCGTGACGGCGTCCTGCGTGACGCTGTCCCGCACGGGCGGTCTGACGATCGCCGCCGCCGGGGCTGCCCTCTACAGCGCGCTCGTCTTCGGCCGGACCGTCTTCCCTCTGACGGCATTCTGGGAGACACCGGGAGAGACGACGGCGCTCGAAATCCTGACGATGTTCGCCAACACCGGGACGTTTCTCGTCGTGGCCATCGTCGCGGGCGGCCTGGCGGAGCGCTTTCAGATCCAGAGCCGCACGCTGCGGGACCTGCGCGCCATCAACGATCTGGTGTTCGAATCGGTCGGAACCGGCCTCATTGCGCTCGATCGATCCCACACCATCACGACGTTCAACCGCGCGGCGGTTACGATCACCGGTGTCCCCGCGACGGAGGCAATCGGACGGCCGTGGCGAAACCTCTTCGGCGATCTCGTCTCACTCGACGACATCGAAGCGGAGTTGGTGGCAGGGCAGGGAGCATCGAGCCGACAGGAGGCGGTGCTGTCCCGTTCCGGCACCGGCAGCGTTCCCGTGCGGCTGACGTTCTGGCCGCTCGATGCGGGCGAGGCGCCGCCGACGACGCCTCGGGACACCGTCGGAAATCACGAGCGGCTCGGTGTGATCTGCGCGTGTGAAGACCTGACGACGATCCGGGTGATGGAAGAGCGCTTACGGCAGGCCGATCGGTTGGCCACGCTCGGACGCATGTCGGCGAACATCGCGCACGAGATCCGCAATCCGCTCGCGTCCCTCACGGGTGCCATCGAAGTCCTGGCGAGTAACGGAACGGCGGGCGAGGTGCGGCAGCGGCTGGCCGAGATCGTTCTGAAAGAATCGGCCCGCCTCAACGAAATCTTGCGCGATTTCCTCGAGTATGCTCGACCGGCCCCGCTGGCGCGTGCGCGGAACAACGTCATCGAATCGATCGACGAGGTCCTGGTGCTGCTCGACCATCGCGCAGACCCCGGCACCCTGAAGATCGTGCGCGAGTTTCCCCCGGCTCTGGATTGGGTCATCGATCGACAGCAGTTCCGGCAGGCGGTGTGGAACCTCTGCCTCAACGCCGTGCAAGCGATGCCCGGCGGCGGCGAGCTCAGGGTCACGGTTGTGACCACCGGCGGGACCCTCGAGGTGCGTATCGCCGACACCGGTGAGGGCATCGCCGAGGAAAATCTCTCGCACATCTTCGAGCCGTTCTTCTCCACGAAGTCCGACGGCAGCGGGATCGGGTTGTCGCTCGTGCACCGGGTCATGCAGGACCACGGCGGCGACGTCTACGTGGAATCGGCGACAGGCGCCGGGAGCGTCTTCACGCTGAGGTTCCCATACATCCGTGGCTGAGACCCGCGTCCTCGTCGTCGACGACGAACAGAGCATGCGTGAGCTGCTGGGCATCATGCTGAAGCAGGTCGGTTACGACGTCACGCTCGCCGACGGCGGCGAAGCGGCAGTGGAAGCTCTCAAGAGCGAGGCGTTCGACCTCGTCATCACCGACCTTCGCATGCGGAAAGTCGACGGCCTCGCCGTCCTCCGCGCGGCGAAGGAACATTCCCCACGGACCGTCGTGCTCGTGGTGACCGCGTTCGCTTCGACGGAAACGGCCGTGGAGGCGATGAAGCTCGGCGCGTACGACTACGTCACCAAGCCCTTCAAGCTCGACGAGCTGCGTCTCACCATCGCGAATGCCCTCGAGCGCAAGCGGCTGCAGGACGAAAATCGGGAGCTCAAGCGCCAGCTCCGTCGTGAGCACGGCTTCGACGGCTTTATCGGCAAGAGCGCGCGGATTCTCGAGGTCTTCGAAACGATCCGCAAGACGGCCGACAGCGGCTCCACGGTGATGATCACGGGTGAGAGCGGTACTGGTAAAGAGCTCGTGGCCCGGGCGGTGCACATGGAGTCCGCGCGCCGGGCGGGACCGTTCGTTTCGGTCAACTGCGGCGCGATTCCGGAAACGCTGATGGAGTCGGAACTCTTCGGCCACGTCAAGGGCGCGTTCACGGGCGCCGTCGCCAGTACGGAAGGACTGTTCGCGGCGGCGGACGGCGGCACGCTGTTCCTCGACGAGATCACAGAGATCCCGCAAACCGTGCAGGTCAAGCTGCTGCGGGCGACCCAGGAGCGCGAGATCCGCCGCGTGGGCGACACGCGCGACATCAAGGTCGACGTGCGCCTGATCGCTGCGTCGAATCGCGACCTGACGAAAGCCGTCGCCGACGGCGTGCTGCGCGAAGATCTCTACTATCGCCTCAACGTCATTCCAATCCACATGCCGCCGCTGCGCGAGAGGGTCGAGGATATCCCGTTGCTCGTCGCGCATTTCGTCGCGCGGATCACCAAGGACGTCGGCAAGCGCGTGCAGGCCATCTCGCCCGAGTCGCTTGCGATCCTCGAGCGTTATCACTGGCCCGGCAATATTCGAGAGCTCGAAAATGTCGTCGAGCGCGCCATTGTTCTCGGCAGCGGTGAGTTCCTGTCGCCGGAGTCGCTGCCACCACACCTGCGCGCGCCACGCGATGAGCAGGCGGTCAGCGTCGAGATCCCACCCGCGGGTATGGACCTCGAAGATACGCTGTCCCGCATCGAGCATCGTTACATCCGGCTCGCCCTCGAGCGCTCCGGCTGGTTGCAGGTTCGCGCTGCGGAGCTCCTCGGCCTTTCGTTCAGACAATTCCGCTACAAGCTACAGAAGCACGGGTTGCGTGCTGGCCGCGGAGGCCCGAAGCCACCCCCACAGAGCTGAGCCTTCCCCACAGCCAACGGCGCTGGGCAGTGCGCCCACGCGGCGTGTCGGCGCCGCCTGCCATCAACGCACTAAAGCGTTGATTTCGTTTCTGCGACGACTCCGGCATGTGCGGCACAACTTCTGCTCCACTGCTCCCCGGTCGCAATCAATTCTGCCGGAGGGCTCAATGGTCAACGTTTGGAACAGAACTCGTGCCGTCGTCGGTAGTCAGCAGGGTTTCACGCTGGTCGAGCTCCTGATCGTCGTGGCGATCATCGGCATCCTGGCCGCGATCGCCGTGCCGCTGTACGCCAATGTGCAGCAGCGCGCTCGGATCGCGAAGGCCCAGGCCGACGCCCGTTCACTCGCGTCGGCCGTCTCGATCTATGGCGCCCACATGGGCGTGATCGCGACCGCCCTGACCCAGCTGACCTCACAGGTGACCAACAGCCAGAATCAGGTGGCAGGCCCATTCATGTCTTCGGTCCCGGCCTCGCCGTCGGGTTGGAGCCCATACAGCCTCACGTCCGACACCCAGACGGGTGTGTTCACGATCTCCGCCGCGGGTGATGCGACTACCGTTTCAGTACCGTAGACGTCCGGTGTCCTTTGGCATCCGCAACACGTGACATCCGCAACACGACACTGACGTTTTTTGGCATCACCCGGCCATTAACTGGCTGCCTCCTGAGTCACGGTGCGTTGTAAGCCCCTGGAATCGCGTTGCGCGCAGCGCCTGTGGATCTGGCATCGACTCTGCACTTCGTCCTGCGGTCAGAAAGACGCACGACGCGCGGACGCGCGAACCATCTTTAGGGGGGCAGAACCATGATGATGTTCCGTAAGCGCCTCACGCTGGGCGGTCAGCGCGGCTTCACGCTGATCGAGCTCCTGATCGTCGTGGCGATCATCGGCATCCTGGCCGCGATCGCCGTGCCGCTGTACGCCAACGTGCAGCAGCGCGCTCGTATCGCCAAGGCCCAGGCCGACGCCCGTGCGCTTGCCTCGGCCGTCTCGATCTATGGTGCTCACATGGGCGTGGTCGCGACGCACCTCGACCAGCTGTCCGTCCAGGTCACCAACGGTCAGGGCCAGGTGGCCGGTCCGTTCATGTCGAGGACGCCGACGGCGCCGTCGGGCTGGAGCCAGTACGTGCTGAACTCGACCACGGCGTCGGGCGTGTTCGTGATCACGGCCAGCGGCGACAACACCACCGTCAGCCTGCCCTAACGGGAGAGCTGGGCTGCGCCGTGTAGGCGGTGCGGCCTGGATGGAGGGAGGAGGTCTCTTGACCTCCTCCCTCTACCTTTGACCACATGCAGACTCCGACACTGCTCGACGAGGCAACGGCGGCCGCAGGACTCACCGACCTGAGAGCGCGCATCCGCAGCCGTGTGGCGGCGCTGGCGCTCCCCGAACGCATCATTCCGCTGGCCATCGTGCTCGCCGTCGTCGCCGTCTTCGCCATCGGTCTTCGCAACGACTTCGTTCGGTGGGACGATCAGACGAATCTCGTCGAGAACCTCAATTTCCGCGGTCTCGGACCCCGGCAGATCGCCTGGATGTTCACGACGACGCTGATGGGGCACTACATCCCGCTGACGTGGATGACGTTCGGACTCGACTACGTCATCTGGGGCATGCAGCCGGCGGGATATCACTTCACGAATCTCGTGCTGCACGCCGCCAACGCCGCGCTCTTCTACTGGCTCGCCAAGCGGGTCCTGAACGCCGCGCGTCCAGCCGCAACCGAGACGGCGCTTCGGGTCGGTGCCGCCGTCGCAGCGTTGTTCTTCGCGATTCACCCGCTGCGAGCAGAATCGGTGGCGTGGGCGACCGAGCGCCGTGACGTGCTCTCGGGCTTGCTCTTCCTCACGTGCGTCTCGACGTACCTGCGCGCCGTAGCCTCCGCGGGCGCGCACCGGCGACGACTGCTGGCGTTGTCCGTGACGGCCTTCGCCGGCGCGGTCCTGGCGAAGTCGATCGTGATGACGCTGCCGCTGCTGCTCGTGGTCATCGACTGGTATCCACTTCGTCGACTCCACCAACCGTGGTGGACGGCCGAAAACCGGCGCCTCCTCCTGGAAAAAATGCCGTTCGTGATCGTTGGCGTCGCCGGTGGGACGGTCTCCTACTGGGCAGTCGATCACCTGGAGCTCCTCACACCGGCGAGCAAATACCCGCTACCGTCACGAGTCGCGATGGCGCTCTACAGCCTTGTGTTCTACTTCTCGAAGACGGTGCTGCCCATCAATCTCTCGCCGCTGTACGAAGCGCCGCCGCGTGTGGATCCGCTCGACCCGCAGTTTCTCAGCGCCGCCGTCGCGGTGGCGGTGGTGGCCGTGGCGCTGGTGGCCGTGGCCCGCCGCTGGCCGGCCGGCCTGGCCGCCGGGGCATGGTACGCGATCCTGCTGGCGCCGGTGGGCGGCCTCGTCCACGCCGGCTTCCAGCTGGCGCATGATCGCTACAGCTATCTGTCATGCCTGCCGTTCGCCATCCTCTTCGGCGCGGCCGTCATGTGGCTGATCGGTGCGCATGCGACCGGAGTCGTGCGTCGGCCATTCTTTCGCGCGGCCTGCGCAGCGACGGCGCTGCTGCTGGCATCCCTGGGCATGCTCACCTGGCTGCAGGTCCAGGTGTGGGGCAACTCGGAGTCGCTCTGGACGCACGCGACGTATGCGACCCCGGAGTGCTCCATCTGTCAGGATAACTACGGGGCAATTCTCGTGAACGCGACACTCGTGCCGCCGCGGCCTCAGATGATCGCGATCCAGCATTTTTACGAGGCTCTGGCGCTCAATCCCACCCGGGACAAACCGTACGGCGGCCTGGGTCTGGCGTTCCTCCAGCTCGGGCTTCCACGCGACGCCGAGATCGCCCTGCGCCGCGCACTGAACCTTCGGCCGGTCGAGCTTGGCGTCTACAACAATCTCGGCCTCGCACTGAGTCAGCAGAAGCGATTCGCCGAGGCCGAACCGTACTTTCGGCAGGCCGTCGAGATGAAAGACGCCCACAACTACATCGCGCGCACGAACCTCGCCGAAGCTCTCGCAGGCCTTGGGCGGTTCGACGAGGCGTTCCGCGAGCTGCGGCGCGCGGCCGACGAGCAGCCATTCGCTCCCGAGCCGCGCATTGCCTTCGTCCGCGCCTATAAAGCCGCGGGAAACACGGCAGAGATGCACAAGCAGCTCACGATCCTTCGCCAGCTGCATCCGAGCCTCGCACGGGACATGATCGCGAAACACCAGCTTTGATATGGCGCTCATGGTCGTGGTCGTGTTCGGGCTCGTGCTCGGCAGCTTCCTCAACGTCGTCATTGCGCGCCTGCCGGAGCGCCGCAGCCTCTGGGCGCCCCCCTCAGCGTGTCCGGGCTGTGGCGCGCCGATCGTCTGGTACGACAACATCCCGCTGCTGTCATTCGCGCTGCTGCGCGGTCGATGCCGCGCATGCGCGACGCCGATCCCGTGGCGCTATCCGCTCGTCGAAGCGGTCACGGCGGCGCTGTTCGGCCTCGCATGGCTGGGATTCGGACCGACGCTGGAGTTCGTCGTGGCGGCGGCGCTGCTTGCGGCCCTCGTCGCGATCACAGCCATCGACCTCCGCCATCAGATCATTCCGGACGCGATTACGCTGCCGGGCATTCTGGCAGGCATCACTGCCAACGTGGCGACCCGCCACCTCTCCTGGGCAGACGTCGCCCTCGGAATCGTCCTGGGCGGCGGCGTCTTTTTCGTTATCATCGTCGCCAGTCGTGGGGGAATGGGCGCAGGCGACATGAAGCTCGGCGCAATGCTGGGCGCCTTTCTCGGCTGGAAGATCGCACTCTTCGCACTGATGGTCGCCGTGGTCCTCGGGGGTGTGTCGGCGGTGGCTCTGATGGCCCTCGGCGCCCGCAACCGTAAGGACGCAATCCCCTTTGGCCCTTTCCTTGCAGTTGGGGGAGCCGCCGCGTTGTTCTGGGGCGAAGGAGTCGTGCAATGGTACGTCAGCGGACTGCGGATATGACACAGCACGAAGCCGGATTCTCGCTCGTCGAGTTGAGCGTCGTCGTCGCGATGATCGGGATTCTCGCCATCCTGGCGGGGCCCCAATTCATGTCCTACTGGCGCACCTCTGCGACGACGGCCGCCGCAACCGAGCTCGCCACTGTCGTCAATCGAGCGCGCCAGCTTGCGATTTCTGGAAATCAGCTCTACTGCGCCGAAGTCAACGGAACGAGCATGCGCTACCGGTCGAACACCAACGCGACCTGCACCGCGGGCGCGATCTGGACGGGGACCGGCACCGACACCAACGGCGTTATCCAGCTGTCGAACAACATGCAGGCGTCCGGCGGCCCCGTCGTGTTCACGCAGCTCGGCGCCGCGGCCTTGGCCGGAACGTTCACCGTGACGAATCCGAACGGCGGAACCCGCAACGTCGTCGTGGCCGCCTCCGGCCGGGTAACCGTGCAATAAGCCACCGGGCTCGCGGCTTCACGCTGACCGAAGTGCTCATCGCCACCGCCCTCGTGACGGTCGGTCTGCTCGCCCTCATCACGGGTTTCCAGCTCGCCACCAGTGGCGTGGCAACGAGCGGCGGCGAGACGGCGGCGGTTTTCCTCGCCGAGCACCGGATCGAGCAGCTACGCGCGCAAGCGATGCTCGACTTTTCGGCGCCGATCCTGGCCGCCGGGGCGATGCGGGAGTATTGCGTCGCCGGCCACGTCGTGGGCGGCACCTCGACCTGCCAGGACACGCCTGCCGCCGGCTCCTTGTACACGCGGACCACGACGATCACCGATCTTTCGGGCGACAGAGGCTGCCCCGTCACGCCCCTGTCGTGCAAACAGGTCGAGGTCCGAGTGAGCTATCGCCCGGTGACGAGCACCGGCACGCTGGACCAGTCACGCGCGGTGGACCTGGTCACCGTGCTGGGGCGCCGGGCGTGACCTCGCCGCTGCGGCAAGGCCCGCGCCGACCCTGCCGTCAACGAGGCGTCGCGCTGATCCTCGTGCTCGTGCTGCTCCTGGGCCTGGGCGGGCTCGTCGCGGCCTATCTCGCGGTGAGCAGACTCGAGCCGCAGATCTCGCGCAATCTCGCCGCCGCCTCGCGCGCGCGCTATCTCGCGGAGGCCGGGATCGAGCGGGGATTCAACGTTCTGATCGCGACGGCGGAAGCCGGCGGGGGCTGGAGCGCCCTGCTCGATGGTGCGACCACGGCGCGTCCATGGGTCGCCATCGCCGGCCTCACGAATATCGCGCTGGGCGGCGGGACGGCTGGAACCTTCACCGTGACGATCCGCAATGACAATGGCGTCGCAGACACCCCCCTCACCGGCCTCAGCGCGACGACTCTTCCGGCGATGGATACGTCGCCGAGCGTGGACGTCAACGGGACGCTCATCATGCGGTCGGCGGGCACGTTCAGCGGCCTGATCCGGACGATCGAGGTGGTGGTCCGCCGCGCCGAGGTGCCGCTGTTCGCGGGCGCCGTCAACATTCCCGGGCTTGCGCTTGACACGGTCCTCGAGGCCGCGACGCTCGACATCGACGGCCGCGACTATGCGTGCGCGGGCGGCGTAGACGGCTGCAATACGGCGTCCGACTGGACCCTCACTGCGAATCCGCTCAAGTACGGCATCGCTGTGCGTCCTGGCGCGGAAGGGTCGGTGGAGTCGGCGCTCGCCACGCCGGCCCAAAACGAAGCCGTCAAAGGCAGGAACCGGACCGCTGCGAGCGGCCCATACACGACCGGACGCGACACAGTGGCTGGGGATGACGTCCTGACGACGGCGCGCATGGAGGACTTCGTGGCTGCCGTCGCGACCAACCCGGCGACGAGAGTGCTTCAAAGCACGCCGGCGTGTCCCATCGTCGTCACCGGCGGCGCGGCGAGCGCGACCAACGCGCCGAGCATCAGCAACGGATGCGGGTTGACGGCGTCGGCGTACCTCGGCTCGCGACAGGATCCTCGGCTTGTCTTCGTCCGCGGCGACCTCGCCCTGGACCAGCGGCTCCGAGGCGCCGGGGTTCTCGTCGTGCAGGACGGGCAGTTGACGAACTATGGTGACCTCGAGTGGGACGGCCTGGTCGTGGTCGCCGGGCGCTCCACCGCAATGACCTTGACGGGGGGCGGCCGGACGATCATCCGCGGCGCCGCGATCGCATCCGAATCGAGTCCCCAGGGTGCGGCGTCCGAATTCATGATTCGCGCTGCCGCCGGCATCGTCTCCATTCGAGCCAGCAAGCAAAACGTCGACATGGTCCAGGCGATGCGCGCGCTGCATTCGATCACCAACTGGCGCGAGACCTAGCCGCCGAGCGCCGAAAGGGGTGCGTGAGGAGCGCTGGAGAGCGGAAAACGATTGGTCGCGACGATAGATACTTTTATACTACTGACTCGACAGGGGAAAAATGACGTGCTGAACATCTTGAGGAGACTGCGTAAGAGCTCCGACACGTTCGGACTGGATATCGGGACCAGCGCAGTCAAGGTTGCTCAGCTCCAGAATGGCGGCGGCACACCCCGCGTCACCGGGATGGCGTCCGTTGGCCTTCCCGCCGACACCATCGCCGACGGCTCGATTCGCGACACACAAACCGTGGCCGACGCGATCAAAGAGGCGGTGGCCAAGGCGGGCATAGAGAGCACGCAGGCGGCCATCGCGGTCTGCGGGCGCGAGTTGATCATCAAGAAGGTCCAGATCCCCGAGGTCCCGGCTAAGGAAGTTCACGACGTGGTGATGCTCGAGGCGGAGCACCACATTCCCTTCGCGATCGACGAGGTTTTCATCGACCATCACACGCTCGGCCGCGCCCAGGGCCAGATGGACGTCATTCTCGTGGCCGTGAAGAAGTCCAAGGTTAACGAGTACATGGGCGTCGTCGACCAGGCGGGCTTCAATCCGCTGATCGTCGACGTGGACGGCTTCGCCCTGGGCAACCAGTGGGAGCTCAACTTCCCCCGTGAGGCGGACGAAGCGGTCGCGCTCATCGACATCGGCGCGGCCATCATGAAGACGAACGTCGTGCGGGGCGGCGCGACGATCTTCGCGCGCGACATTCCGTTCGGCGGCAACAACTACACGCAGGCGATCGCTCAGCGGCTGAACATATCCTTCCAGCAGGCCGAGGACGCCAAGCTCGGCAAGGACGTCGGCGTCAAGTGGGAGACGCTGGTCCCGCCGCTCGAGGCCATCTCCCGCGAGCTGTCCCTGGAGGTTCAGCGCACGTTCGACTACTTCGCCTCGACGGCGGAATCGGAGCGCATCGGCAAGATCGTGCTGGCCGGCGGCTGCGCGCAGCTGCCCGGCCTCAATGAGTACCTTGCATCGAACTGGGGAATTCCTGTCGAGCTTGCGCGGCCCTTCGAGCGCATCGAAGTGGCCCCCGCGTATGCCGAGGAGGCCACGGCGATGGCCCCCGCGCTGGCCGTCGCCGTCGGGCTCGGCCTGCGGCACGCCGGAGACAAGGAGCAAGCGAAGTGATCAGGATCAATCTCGCGCCCGTCGAGACGCGACGACGCCGCGGCCCGGGCTTCACGATGCCCTCGCTGCCCATCGGCCTCGGCCTGCTCTTCGCCATTCTCTACGTCGCCTGCGCCCTCGGTGTCGGGTACGGGTGGTGGAGCCTCGCCTCCGAGAAATCGCGGCTCATCGCCGAGAACGACCGCACGGCGAAGGAGATCGACACGCTCAAGGCCACGCTGGGCCAAGGCGCAAACATCAAGGCCCAGCTCGCAGACGTCCGCAAGCGCGTTCAGGTGATCGACGAGCTGGTGCAGGGCCAGGGGCGGCCGGTCCAGCTCCTCGACGCCTTCGTAGACACCGTGCCGCCTGACTTGTGGATCACGTCGTTCGAGGACCGCGGCACCTCCCTCAAGATCGTCGGCACGGCGTACTCCACGCGTGCGGTGTCGCAGCTCATGAGCAACCTTCGACAGTCGGGGAAGTTCAAGGAGGTCGACATCGTGATCTCGAGGCAGGAACTGAACAAGAGTCCCCTCCTGGTGACCTTCGAGGTCACCTGCCGGTTCGAGGTGTAGGCATGGCCATGCCGCCGTTCCTCCAGAGCTTCGTCGACGGGCCCAAGCTTCCGAAGATCATCCTCGGCGTTCTCGGTCTCGTCGTGATCGTCGGCGGCCCATGGTTCCTTCTCCTGGCGCCGCTGCAAGTCGAGATCACGTCGCTCGAAGCCCGGCGCCAGCAGCTGGCCACCGAGCTGGCGCAGTCACGATCCCAGGTCGCTGAGCTGCAGCGCTTCCGCCGCGAGCTGGCGGACCTGCAGGCCAAGCTCGACATGCTCAAGGCGAAGCTGCCGACGGAGAGGGAGACGCCGGGACTCTATCGCGCGGTCTCCGAAGCCGCGCAGTCATCGGGCCTCGGCGTTTCGCTCTTTCAGCCGCGGGATCCCAAACCGAAGGATTACGTTTCCGAGATCCCGATCACGATCACGGCGGAGGGTGGCTACCACCAGCTCGGGCAGTTTTTCGAGCGAGTGGCCAGCCTCGAGCGCGTCGTCAAGGTCGGCGAAATGAAGCTCACCGGGCTCACGAAGAACCGCAGCGCTCTCCGTGCAGACCTCACGCTCGCCACCTACATGTATCGTGACGCGCCGCCAGCGCCGAAACCCGGCGCGCCGGCGGCTCCCAAGCCGGCGGCGGCGTTGCCCGCCAAGGAGGCCAGCTCGTGAAGCTGCCACTCGCGCTCGGCACGCTCGGCGGGATCTGCGTCGCGCTCTCGGCATGTGGCGGAACGCCGCCGGCGCCGGCGCCGACCCCGACCGCGACGATTCCCAATCCGATTGCCGCGCCTGCAGCGCCCGCTCCGGTCGCCGCCACACGGGCCGAGCAGACCGCGCCGTCCGGACCGGCCAGCCAGCCCGGCTCGCCGCTCGTTCCGGTCGCCCCGACGCTCGCGGGGGCAGACGTTCCGAAGTACGACGACAGAGGCCGTAAGGACCCCTTCACGGAAGTGTCGCTCTCGGCGACCACGGGGGGCCTTGCGGTGTCGACGACGAGGCTCACCGGCATCGTGCGGGGGCGGCGCTCGACGCTCGCGCTGCTCGAAACCCAAGAGGGCATCGGTTACATCCTCAAACCTGGCGACACGCTTGGCGACGGCCGGTTGATGGAGATCGGCGCCGACAACGTGGTCTTCACGGTGGCGCCGAAGGCCGGCACCGCCGCGCAGCGTGTCGTCCTACGATTGGCGGCCAACTAAACATGACTACACGGCGCGTTGTGGTTTTCGTGCTGATGCTTCTTCTCGTCGCCAGCCGTCCGGCGGCGGCGCAGCAGACGGCAGCCACGGTCAAGCTCAGCGACATCACCGTCGCGACGCAGCCCGACGCGGTCACCGTGTTCGTCAGGACGTCGGCGCCTGCCAGGTATCAGGCGGAGCTCATCGACACTCCAGCCCGCCTGGTGATCGACTTCGAGAACACCGACTACGCGTGGCGGAAGATGCCCCTCGACGTTTCGGCGGCGCCGCTGGCGCAGATTCGCGGGAGTCAGTACAAGAAGGGCGTCGCGCGCGTCGTGATGCAGCTCGATCGCAAGGTCGGCTACGCGATTCGCGAGGACGACGGCGGGCTTGCCATCGTGATCCCGACGTCATCGCAGGCGAAGGCGCCCGCCGACGCACCAGCATCGACCGCCGTCGCCGGAATCGGCGACAAGCCTGCGGACGCCGAGTCGAAGGTGCCCGCCAGGCCTGCGGCTGCCAAGCCGGCGCCGCAGGTTCGCGTGGCCCAGGCGCCGGCCCGTGTCGCGGCGGCGACCCTGCCGCCGACGGTCACAAACGCACCGGGTCCGGTCGCGCAGGCCGCGCCGGCGACTCCGCCGGCGCCGATCACGACGGCGCCTCCCGACGGGCAGCGTCTGATCTCGCTCGACTTCAAGGACGCCGACGTGGTGAACCTGCTCCGCATTCTGGCGGCCGAGAGCGGCCGCAACATCGTGATCGGTGACGACGTCAAGGGAAAGATGTCCATCTCCCTGCGCAATGTCGCCTGGGAGCTCGCGCTCGACACGATCATGGAATCGCGCGGCCTGGTGAAGACGGAGCGCGACAACGTCATCCGAATCGTCTCGGCCGAGCAGCTGGCGAAAGAGCGCGAGGCGAAGGCTCGCGTCGAGGAGGCCAAGCTCAAGGCCGAGGCGGACGTACGCACGAAGGTCGCCGAGGCGACGCTGAAAGAGGCGGAAGCGCGTGGCAAGCAGCTGGCCGCCGAGGCGGCGGCTGCCGAGGCCGTCGCGCGGGGTCCTCTGAAGGAAGAGACGATCCGGCTCGCCTACGCCGATCCCGAGGATCTGGCCAAGACTTTGTCGGGCATCCTCGGCATCCCGGAGGGAGGTTCCCTTCAGGCGACCGCGCCCCCGGTCGCGCCCATCCCCGCGCCGCCGTTCTCGGCCGTGTTCGGCCCGGGAGCCACCCCGCAGCCGGTGTCCGCAGTCACGCCGTCGGCGGACGTGCTCTCCAAGGGCATCACGATCCGCGCGCACAAGCCGACTAACTCGATCTTCATCCGCCACTACGCCAACGATGTCGAGAGAATCAAAAAGCTGATCCGGGAGAATCTCGACATCCCGCTACCTCAGGTGAAGATCGAGGCGCGGCTGAACGAGATCAACCGGACGGATCTGTTCGAGATCGGTGTCCAGTGGGGCGGCGCCGGGACACGTCGTGATGGCTCGAATATTCTCGTCGGCCAGGGGTTCGCACCCCTGTCGCGAAGCGGCTCGGCCGAAGTCGTCCGTCAGGCGGGCGACGTCATAAGCACCGGCACCGGCGTCCTCACGCCCAGTGCCTTGTTCCCGAGCGCGCCTTCGAGCGGTCTCGGCAGCCCGATCACCAACCCGAACTTCCCGCTCACTTCATTGCTTCCGGTGAGCTTCCTGACAGGCCTTCCGCTGGGCGGCAACGCCGTCAATCTGCTCCCGACGAACCTTCCGACGGGTGGCCTCTCGTTCGGCATCATCGGCACGAATTTCAACCTGAACCTCGCGCTGCAGGCGCTGGAGAACCAGACGAAGTCGCGCTCGCTGTCCAAGCCCGAAATCGTGACCGTCGAGAACGCCAAGGCGTCGATCGTGCTCGGCAGCGAAATCCCGTACGCGACCGTGAGCTCGGCGGGTACACAGATCCAGTTCAAGGAGGCGGCGCTGCGGCTGGACGTGACGCCGACCGTCGTGTACGAGCAGAACAACGTGACCCGAATCAAGATGAAGCTCGCCGTCGACGACAACTCCGCGGGTGACCTCGTGAACCTCGGCGGCGGCGCGCTCGTCCCGACGATCAACAAGCGCCGCACCGAGACGGAGGTTCTCGTCAAGGAAGGCGACACGTTGGTGGTCGGCGGCATCACGCAGCGCACCGACACGGAGACGGTCCGCAAGGTGCCGGTCTTGGGGGACATCCCGGTGATCGGCTGGCTCTTCAAGTCGAAGCTTACGCAGACCAACCCGAACCGCGAGCTGGTGATCTTCGTCACCCCGAGCATCGTCCGGCGCGACGCGCCTCGGGCAAGTCTGCAGAGCGGCACCACTTCGCGGTAAGCTAGCCGGCCATGGGGGGAGTCTTCCGCTTCCTCACTGCGGGAGAATCCCACGGTGAGGCGCTGACGGCCGTCATCGACGGCGTTCCCGCCGGCCTGCCGCTGGGCGAGGCGGACATCAACGCCGATCTCGCCCGCCGCCAACGGGGGTACGGCCGCGGCGGCCGGATGAAAATCGAGCGCGACCAGGTCCATATCCTGTCCGGCGTCCGCTGGGGCACCACGCTCGGCTCCCCGATCACCCTGACGATCGCCAACCGCGACTGGGAAAACTGGATGGCCACGATGGGCGTCGCCGTCCCCGACCCCGGCGCGGCAAAAAAAGAGGTGACGCGCCCCCGGCCCGGCCATGCCGACCTCGCCGGGGCGATGAAATACGGCCACCGCGACATCCGGAATGTGCTCGAGCGCTCCAGCGCGCGCGAAACGACCGCGCGTGTCGCAGTCGCGGGTGTGGCGAAACGGCTCCTCGGCGAGTTCGGCATCACGGTGCTCAGTCACGTCACCGAGATCGGCGGAGCCCGCATCGGCGACCTCAACATCTCGTGGGACGAGCTTGCCCGGCGCGCCGAGAGCTCTGAGGTCCGCTGCGCCGACTCAACCGCCGAGGCGGCAATGATCGCCGCGATCGACGAGGCCAAGGGCAAAGGCGACACACTCGGCGGCGTCTTCGAGGTCGTCGCGCTCGGCTGCCCGGTTGGACTCGGCTCCTATGTGCAGTGGGATCGCCGCCTCGACGGCCGCCTCGCACAGGCCTTCTGCTCGATCCAGGCGATCAAGGGCTGCGAGTTCGGCATGGGCTTCGAGACGGCGCGTCGTCCCGGCTCGGGCGTCCACGATGAGATCCTGTTCGACGCGAGCCAGGGTTTCAGACGCTCGACGAACAACGCCGGCGGTCTGGAAGGCGGCGTGACCAACGGCCAGGCGGTCGTGGTGCGCGCGGCCATGAAGCCGCTGTCGACGCTGCGGACACCGCTGAAATCGGTGGATCTCGCCACCAAGGAGGCCGTGGAGGCCGTGGTCGAGCGGAGCGACGTTTGCGCCGTGCCGGCCGCGGGTATCGTCGGCGAGGCGATGATGGCCATCGTTCTGGCCGACGCCTTTCTCGAGAAATTCGGTGGCGACGGCCTCGACGAGATCCGCCACAACTACCACGCCTATCTGGATAGTCTGAAGAGCTGGTAGCGCCTTCGCGGCACTATCATCGACACGCGATGGTGATACCCGTCGACCTCGGCAACCGATCCTATTCGATCGTGGTGGAGCCCGGCGCACTCTCGCGCGTGGGCGCGCGACTGCGCGAGCTACGGGTCGGCTCGCGCGCTGTGGTGATGACCGACGCGGTAATTCTCCGGGCACACGGAGCGGCGGTCGTCGCCGGACTCGAGGCCGCCGGTTTGTCGGTCACCGTGCTCGAGGTGCCCGAGGGCGAGGCCGCCAAGACGCTGGCCGTGGCCGAGCACTGCTGGGATCGCTTGCTCGCCGCCGGCGCCGACCGAACGTCGACGATTCTGGCGCTCGGCGGCGGCGCCGTCGGTGATCTGGCGGGTTTCGTGGCGGCGACGTACATGCGTGGTGCGAACTTCGTCCCCTTGCCGACCACCGTTCTCGCCCAGGTCGACGCCTCGATCGGCGGCAAGACCGCCATCGATCATCCCAAGGCCAAGAACCTCATCGGGGCGTTCCACCAACCGCGCCTCGTCGTGGTCGACCCGGCGGTCGTCCTCACGCTGCCCGATCGCGACTTTCGATCCGGCCTGGCCGAGATCGTCAAGCACGGGATCGTGCTGGATGCCGGCTACTTCGACGACGTCGAGCGCTCGGCCGCCGCGCTCGTCGGCCGGGACCTCGCGACGTTGGCACGGATCATCGGCGGCTCGTGCCGTCTGAAGGCAGCCGTGATCCAGCGCGACCCCGAAGAAAAGGGCGAGTGGCGGTTTTCGCTGAACTACGGCCACACGATCGGACACGCGCTGGAGGCGGCCACGCGCTTCGAAACGTGGACGCATGGGGAGGCGGTGTCGCTCGGGATCGCCGCCGAGGCCCGGCTCGCCGAACGCCTGGGCGTGGCCGACGCCGCGACGAGCCGACGACAGGAAGCGCTGTTGCGCGCGGTGGGACTGCCTATCCGCGGCGCGCGGGTCGATTCCGAGGCGGTCCTCGCCGCAATCACCCACGACAAGAAGGCGCGGGACGGACGCGTTCCGTTCGTACTCGCGCCCTCGATCGGAGCCTTCCGCGTCGTGTACGACGTACCGCCGGCAGACGTCCGCGCCGCACTGGCGTCCATCACGGAGGGCGTGTGATGGCGGACGAGCCGACCGGCGCCACCGTGTCGCCACCGGAGGCCGCCCTGGCGGCCGCCATCCGGCGGTACGAGGAGCGGGTAGCAAAGGACCCGGGGTCGCTCGGCTTCGCCCTCCTCGCCGACCTGTACCGCAAGGCGGGGCGCGTGGACGACGCCATCGCTGTGTGCCGCGATGGGCTCCTTCGGCACCCCCACTACGCGACCGCTCGCCTCATTCTGGCGAAGGCGCTCATGAGCCGGCAAGACTTCGGCGCCGCCCAGACCGAGATCGAGGCCATTCTCCGCGTCAGCCCGAACGACGTACAATGTCATCGGCTCGCCGCGGAGGTCCACCGTAGACTCGGCCGCATCGACGATGCCGCCCGGCACCTCGAGCGGGCGGCGAGCCTCGACCCGGGCGATCGGGAGTCTCGAGCGCTGCTCGGCCTGCTGCGGGCCGAGGCGCCGCTCGGCGATTCCGTGACGGCGCGGTTGCTGGCGGACGACACCTTCGTCACGATCGCCTTCGGTATGCTGTGCCTCGACCAGGGCTTGGCCGACGAGGCGACGATCATATTCACGCGGCTGTTACGGAAAGATCCTGACAACGCCGACGCGCGAGAGCGGCTGGAGGCTGCGCTGCGCGCCCGCTCGCGACGGAAAGGCTGAGATCGTCCCATGCAGGTCTCGACGGCGGACTTCAAGAAGGGATTGCGAATCGTGTTCGACGGGCAGCCGTACGCCATCGTCGATTTTCAGCACGTCAAGCCCGGCAAGGGCGGCGCGTTCGTTCGGACCAAGCTCAAGCACATGCGGCTCGGCAAGGTCATCGACAACACATTTCGCTCGGGTGAAAAGGTCGAGCTCGTCGAGTACGACGAGAAGCACATGCAGTTCCTCTACCGGGACGATCGATATCACTTCATGGACATGGACACGTACGAGCAGGTCTCGATGTCCGCCGAAGAGGTCGGGGAGGCGCGCGAGTATCTCAAGGAGAACACCGAGGTCGACGTGCTCTACATCGATGGCGCGCCGACGACGGTCGAGCTACCGAACTTCGTGGAGCTGGCGATCGCCCGCACGGATCCCGGTGTGCGCGGCGACACCGCGCAGGGCGGGACCAAGCCGGCGACGCTCGAGACCGGCGCCGTGGTCCAGGTGCCGCTGTTCCTCAACGAGGGCGACGTTGTGAAGGTCGACACGCGCACAGGCGAGTATCTCGGCCGGGTGGCGGCGGCCGGCTGATGGCCAGGCGAGACGCCGCGCCCGCTCCCGATGCCGGTCGCGACGATCGGCTCATCGAGTTGACACGCCGGCTGGCCGCCATCGCCGCGGAGCTCGGACTCTCTGAAATCGAAGTCGAATCGGCAGGCACGCGGTTACGCGTCCAGCGCACCGTCGCGCCCATGGCTCCCGCCGTTCACGCGATACCCGCGCCCGCGGTGGCCAGCGTACCGTCACCGACGGTGGAGCCGGCGATCGTCGCCGACGTCGCGGCGCCCGCCGCCCTGACCGTTGAGGCCCCGATGGTCGGCACGTTTTACCGTGCTTCGGCCCCGACCGCGGACCCCTTCGTCCGTGAGGGCGACGTCGTGAAAGAGGGCCAGATCCTCTGCATCATCGAGGCGATGAAGCTGATGAACGAGATCGAGTCCAAGGCCGCCGGGCGCATCGTAAAGGTCCTCGTCGAGAACGGCCAGCCCGTGGAGTACGGGCAACCGCTTTTCCTGCTCGAGCCGCCGCGCTGAGCGCGTCCGACGTGACGCCGCGGGCCAGCGCGCATCGCTTCCTGTCGCCGCTTGTCGTCGGCGCGGCGGTGCTCGGCGCGGTCGCCTGGTGGACGGTCGAGCAGCCGCCGACGCCCGACGCCGCCGTCCCGATCACACGCGCGGATGACGCTTCCGCGTTGAGCGACGACGCGATCCAGCTCTATGCCGCCGGTCAGCTGGCCCCTGCCTGTGACCGGTTCAGCGAGGCGGCAGGCGCGCAGCCCGACAGCCTGGCCCGCCGTGAAGATGTCGGCCGGTGCTTCGAGACGTGGGGCTGGCGCACGCTCGCACAGGGGCGCCCGGACGAGGCAGCCCTCCTCTTCGGGCAGGGGCTCGCAGCGATGCCGGCGGACCCGGCGCTCCTCAAGGGCGCGGGCGTCGCCGCGGTTCACGCGGGGCGCACCGACGAGGCGCTCGGGTCACTCGAGGCGTCGGCGCGCCTGGGGGCGGACCCGCAGGTGCGAATGCTGCTCGCGCGACTCTACGACCACCGCGACGAGACCGAACGAGCCGTCGCTCACCTCGAGGCGCTTCTCGCCGTCGATGCGGCCGACCTCGACGCCCGACGCCTTCTCGACAAGATCGAGCGCGAGCGGCGGACCGAGGCAGCGTTCGGGCGCGAGACCGTCGGCACGTTCGTTCTGCGCTATCCTCCCGGCCTCGATGCCGCCCGGCGCCGCGCAGTGATGGGCGCGCTCGAAACGGCGCGCGAGCGCGTCGTGACCGCGCTGGGGGACGCGGGCCCCGAACCGGTCACGGTGGTCTTGTATGACCGCGGGCAGTTCAGCGACGCCACACGCTCCCACGCATGGGTCGATGGGTTGTTCGATGGGCGTATCCGCCTTCCGATAGGATCGACGCTGCCCCGCCGCGCGCAGCTGGAACGGCTCCTGACGCACGAGTACGCTCACGCCGTCATCCACCGCCACGCGCGTGGGCGCGCGCCACGTTGGCTGCACGAAGGGCTCGCCCAGTCGCTCGAGGGCCGGGTCGCGGACGCGGCGCTGGCCTCGGGCAGCCTCACGCTGGGCGGCCTCGAGACGCTGGTCACGGAGGCCGACCCGCGCCGGGCGCGCGCGGGCTACGAGCTAGCGCTGTACGTGGTCGGAGACCTCTTGGACCGCGGAGGCATGGAATCGATGCGCGCTCTGCTTGCGCGCCTGGCGGCGGGAGAGACTATTGAGGACGCGGCGCCGCGCGTGTATGGATGGCGTTTGACCGAGCTGGAATCACAATGGCGAAGACAAGTGGGAGGCTGACTATGAAGCGCACATTGATCACTGTGGGATTGATCCTCATCGCGGCCAGCCCGGCATGGGCACAGGTCGGCGTCGTGAATCCGAACGTTCCCGTGACGATCACGGTCCCGCCGCCCGCCGGCTCGCCACCCGGAACGCCGCCTACGACGCAGCCGACCGTGCCATTTACCAATCAGCCGAACCAACTGAACAACCCGTACCCGACGCTGTTGAACGCCGGCGTCTCGGGGACCGGCGGATGGGGCGTCCCGATCCGCAACATCTATATGCCTCCCCAGGCCGTACCGATCGTGGTCTACGACCAGTACATGGAGGCCGCCGGGGAGCCATGGCGCACGCAGTACGCGGAACTCCCCAGCTACGTCGTCATCGAGACGACGCTCGGGTATCTCTATCCCGAGCGCTGGGCGCTGCTCAGCCCGGCAAAGGGCGTGTACCAGTGGCAGCGCGTGCCGCCGGTGTTCCAGCCGAAATAGGCGCGTGTTCCACAAGATCCTGATCGCCAATCGCGGCGAGATCGCGCTGCGGGTCATGCGGACCTGCCGCGAGATGGGCATCCGCACCGTCATCGCGCACTCGACGGCGGACGCGCAGTCGCTGCCCGTACGGCTGGCCGACGAGTCGATCTGCATCGGGCCCGACGCCGCGCTCGGCAGCTACCTCAACATGGCCTCGGTCATCTCGGCGGCGGTGGTCACCGACAGCGAGGCGATCCACCCCGGCTACGGCTTTCTGTCCGAGAACCCCACATTCGCCGACATCTGCCGCGCCTCGGGGCTGACGTTCATCGGGCCGAGTCCCGAGGCGATTCGTCTCATGGGCGACAAAGCGCAGGCGCGAATGATCGCCAAACAGGCGGGCGTTCCCGTCGTGCCGGGCAGCGAGCTGCCGCTCAAGAACGAGGCCGAGGCGCTCGAGGTCGCCGACGACGCCGGGTATCCCGTCATCTTCAAGGCCGCGGCGGGCGGCGGCGGGCGCGGCATGCGCATCGTCCGCGAGCACGGCGCGGCCGCCCAGGCGTTCGCCGCGTGTCAAGCCGAGGCGGGCGCGGCCTTCGGCTCCTCGGAAATCTACTGTGAGAAGTACATCGAGCGGGCGCGGCACGTCGAGGTGCAGATACTCGGCGATCGTAACGGGATGCGTGTGCATCTCGGCGAGCGCGATTGCTCCGTGCAGCGCCGCCATCAGAAGCTGATCGAGGAATCGCCGGCGCCGTCCCTGACTCCCGAGACCCGCGCCGGGCTGCACAAAGCGGCCCTCCTCGCCGCCGCGGCCGTGAACTACGTCAGCGCCGGGACGGTGGAGTTTCTCGTCGATCCGGACGGCGACTATTACTTCATCGAGATGAACACGCGCATCCAAGTCGAGCACCCGGTGACCGAATCGATCACCGGGCTGGATCTCATCCGAGAGCAGATTCGCATCGCCGCCGGCGAGCCCCTGGGCTATCGGCAAGACGGCGTGCGCTTCGAAGGGCACGCCATCGAGTGTCGCGTCAACGCCGAGGATCCCGAGACATTCGTGCCGAGCGCCGGGCGGGTGACCGCGTGGGTGCCGCCTGGCGGCCTCGGGGTGCGTGTCGACAGTCATCTCATGGCGCCGTACGCGGTGCCGCCCTTCTACGATTCCCTGCTCGGAAAGATCATCGTCCGCGGCCGCGACCGCGCCGAGGCCATCGAGCGCATGCGCCGCGCGCTCCGGGAGACGGTCATCGAGGGCGTGAAGACCACGATTCCCTACCATCTGAAGATTCTCAGCGACCCGGCGTTCGTCGAGGGTCGCTTCACCAGCGCGGACGGCGCCCGCCTACACCCCTGAATGGACCCGACGCTCTACGTCGTCCTCGACCGGACGGCGGCGCGTGGGCGCGATCTCGACTCTCTCCTCGCTGCCGTGATCGACGGCGGTTGCCGCATGGTTCAGCTGCGCGAAAAGGAGTGGCCGTCGGGGCGGCTCCTGCCGCTGGCGCGTCGGCTGCGGGACCGCTGTGGGGCCGCCGGCGTGACATTCATCGTCAACGACCGGGTGGACCTGGCCATGGCCGTTGAGGCGGATGGCGTTCACGTGGGCCAGGACGACCTGCCGGCGCGCGTCGCGCGTCCGCTGCTGGGCCCGGGTATGGTGCTCGGTGTCTCGACGCATGGTATCGAGCAGGCGCTCGCTGCGCGCGACGACGGCGCCGACTATGTCGCGGTCGGCTCGATGTTCCCGACGTCGACCAAGCCCGACTTCCAGCTCGTGGGTCCCGCGCTGATCCGGAAACTCCGGGGCGAGATCCGCGTTCCACTCATAGGAATCGGGGGCATCACGCAGGACAACGTCGCCGACGTCGTGCGCGCGGGCGCCGATGGCGTCGCGGTGATCTCCGCGGTCTGCGCGGCGCCCGATCCAGGCGCAGCGACACGGCGGTTGCTCGAGCTGATCTCCAGCGCTCGAGTGGCTTGACCGCCCGACACCGCCGCTATATAAATTGGGCGGCGCGCAAACCCTCGATTCATCAACGTTCAAGGAGGGATCTCAATGAGGAAGACACGCATCCGCAGCGTCCTCGCGCTCGGCGCGGCGCTGGCCATCGCCCTCCTGCCGCTGGGGTCGGGGCCGGCCGCCCAGGGAAAGACGATCAAGATCGCCACGCAGAGTCCGCTGAGCGGCGGCCAGGCCGCGCTCGGTGAGGGCATCAAGCTCGGCACCCAGCTCGCCATCGAGAAGTTCAAGGGCAACCTGGACAAAGCCGGCTTCAAGGTCGATCTCGTCCCCTACGACGATCAGGCGAAGCCCGACGTCGGCGTGTCGAACGCGAAGAACATCATCGCAGACAAGGCGATCATGGTCGTGATCGGCCATCTGAACTCGGGCGTGGCCATCCCATCGTCGGAGGTCTACAAGGAAGACAACCTCGCGATGATCTCGCCCGCGAACACCAATGAGAAAGTCACCGACCGCGGGTATCCGAATGTCAATCGCGTGTGCGGACGCGACGACGTGCAGGGCCCGGTGGGCGCAGAATTCGCCGCCGGCACCTTGAAGGCCAAGACCGCGTACGTGCTGCACGACAAGACCACCTATGGCCAGGGCGTGGCCGAGGCGTTCAAGAACGACCTCGAGAAGAAGGGCGTGAAGATCCTCGGCTTCGAGGGCACCGAGGAGAAGTCGAACTTCGATCCCATCATCACGCCGATCAAGGCGAAGAACCCCGAGCTCGTCTACTTCGGCGGCATCTACGATCAGGGCGCGCCGTTCTTCAAGCAGGCGCGCGAGAAGGGCGTGAAGGCGAAATTCCTCGGCCCCGACGGCATGGACTCGTCCGACTTCGTGAAGATCGGCGGCAAGTCCGTGCTGAACACCTACTACACGACGGCGGCGGCTCCGGCGTCCAGCCCGCAGGCCAAGCAATTCGGTGAAGAGTACAAGAAAAAGTTCGGCAAGAACCCCGAGCCGTACGCGGCGGAGTCGTACGTGGCCACGGCCATCGCCATCAAGGCGCTGGAAGAAGTCACCAAGGGGGGCAAGGCGCCCTCGCGCGAGGCCGTGTCCGCCGCCATCCGCAAGGTGAAGTACGCCGGCATGACGGGCGCGATCGAGTTCGACGACAAGGGTGACCCGAAGAAGGCCTCGTACTACGTCATGCAGGTCACCACCGACAATCCCGAGAAGTGGAGCGAGAACAAGGAAGCCAAGCGTCTGGCCATCGCGGCGCCGGCCATGAAGAAGTAGTCGGACTCCGCGGCGGCGCCGCCGGGTCGTCCACCGGCGCGCCGCCGCCGAGCGTCCCATGGACTTCGCACTCCTCGTCGGCATCTTTCCACAAGTCTTGCTCGACGGCCTCCTGCTCGGCTTCATGTACGCGCTCATTGCGCTCGGTTACACGATGGTCTACGGCGTGCTCGAGTTCATCAACTTCGCGCACTCGGAGATCTTCATCGTCGGCGCCTTCGTCGGCGTCGAGATCCTTCTGGGCCTGAAGAACGCCGGCGCGCTCGACATCCTGCCGTGGGGGCTCGTGCTGCTCGGCGTGATGGTCGCGGGGATGCTCGCGAGCGGCCTGCTGGCGGTGTCCATCGAGCGCGTGGCGTACCGGCCGCTGCGCGCGGCGCCGCGGCTGATCCCGCTGATCTCGGCGATCGGGATGTCGTTCTTCCTGCAGGACGTGATTCGCCTCGTGGAATCGCTCTGGCGCAACGCCTTCAATCTGGTGTATCCCACCATCGAGCCGCTCAATGAGCGCTTCGAGCTGACCAACACCATCGACATATCGGCAAAGTCACTCGTCGTGATCGTCGTCGCGCTGCTGATGCTGTGGGGTCTGCACGTGCTCGTGAACCGCACGAAGATCGGCACGGCCATCCGCGCCGTCGCCGAGGATCAGGCGGCTGCCAGCCTCATGGGGATCGACGTCAATCGGATCATCTCGCTCACGTTCCTGATCGGAGGCGCGATGGGCGGCGCCGCCGGCGTGTTGTTCGGCATGCAGTACAGCCTGATCAATCCCTACACCGGGTTCGTTCCTGGCCTGAAGGCGTTCACGGCCGCCGTGCTCGGCGGCATCGGCAATATCCCCGGCGCCATGCTCGGCGGGATCGTGCTCGGGCTCCTGGAGGCCTTCGCCGCCTCGTACATGTCGCTGCTCACCGGCGGTGCCTTCGGCGCCGAGTACAAGGACATCTTCGCGTTCTCCGTCCTGATCCTCATCCTCATCTTCCGTCCCAAGGGCCTCCTCGGCGAAGTGGTACGAGAGCGCGCGTGATTTCTGCCGCGACGGCCGTGGCGTACGTCGCCCTGTCCACTGCCGCCGTCGCGCTCTTCCCCCGATCGATCCTGGTCTTCCTGATCTTTCAGGGCAGCCTGCTCTACGCATATATCGCGAAGATCCCGGGCTGGCTGCGAGCGACCCTCCTGGCGGCGGCACTGCTCGTCCTCATGCCGCTGATCGGGACATACAACGGCTACTACCTCGAGGTCGCCACGCAGGTCGGCATCTTCGTGGCCCTCGCCCTCGGCCTCAACATCGTCGTCGGGCTGGCGGGGCTGCTGGACCTGGGCTACGTCGCGTTCTTCGCAGTGGGGGCCTACTCGTGGGCGATCTTCGGCTCGCCGCACGCCAACGTGCTCTTCGGCGGCGGCGGTTTTCCGCTACCATCCTGGTGGTTCTATCCCTTCCTGGTCATCGGTCTGACGATGGCGGCGGGCACCGGTATCCTGCTCGGCCTTCCGGTGCTCAGACTGCGGGGTGACTACCTGGCGATCGTCACGCTCGGCTTCGGCGAGGTGATTCGTGTTCTGGCCAACAACCTCGACAAGCCCATCAACGTCACCAATGGTCCCCGCGGCATCACGCCGATTTCCCGCCCGCCCCTGCCGGTCGAGATCTCCTACGGGGTGGGCTTCTACTTCCTGGTCCTGCTGATCGTCGTGGTCGTCATCCTGGTCAATCGCCGTCTGGAGGATTCGCACATCGGGCGCGCGTGGGAAGCCATGCGTGAAGACCAGCTGGCGGCCCAGGCCATGGGCGTGCCGCTGGTACGCGCGAAGCTGCTGGCGTTCGCCGCCGGCGCCTCCTTCGCGGGCGTCATGGGCGTCGTGTTCTCCGCCAAGCAGGTCTTCATCAATCCGGAGTCGTTCACCTTCCTCGAGTCCATCGGCGTGCTGGCGATGGTCATTCTCGGCGGCATGGGCAGCATCCCCGGCGCGATCATCGGCGCGACGGTGGTCACGGTCCTCAATCTGCAGGTGCTCAAAGGGCTGTCGCTCTGGCTGAACGAGCTGAAGAACGCCGGCGTCACGATCTTTGGCTACAACCTCGCCGGTCTGCCCACGCAGCTGGAACCGGCGAAGTACGAACGGATGATCTTCGGGCTCATTCTCGTCTTCATGATGATCTTTCGCCCGCAGGGCATTTTCCCTGCTCGGCGCCGCCAGCGAGAGCTGGGCGAGTCGTGACGACGCTCTTCGAGGCGGTCGACGTCGTCAAGAGCTTCGGCGGACTCACCGCGCTGCAGCGCGTGAGCTTTGCGCTCGACGGCGGCATCGCCTCGATCATCGGCCCCAACGGCGCGGGCAAGACGACGCTCTTCAACGTCTTCACGGGCCTGTACGGCCCCGACTCCGGCACGGTGAGCTTTCGGGGCCAGCCGTTGATCGGACTCCGACCCGACCAGATCACCGCGCTGGGAGTCTGCCGGACCTTTCAGAACATCCGGTTGTTCGCCAACATGACCGCCGCCGAAAACGTGCTGGTCGGCATGCACGCCCGCATTCGGCTCGGGCTGCGCGACGTGCTGACGCGGGGAGGTCGCTTCGTCGAGACCGAGCGCGGGCTCTGGCAGCGCGCGGCCTCACTGCTCGAGCGCGTCGGGTTGCGCGGCAAGGCCAACGAGGTCGCGCGGAATCTCCCGTACGGCGAGCAGCGCCGGCTGGAGCTCGCCCGTGCGCTCGCCTCGGAGCCGGCGCTGCTCCTGCTCGACGAGCCGACGGCGGGGATGACTCAGTCGGAGGCGGGAACGCTGATGAGCCTCCTGCGGCGACTCGTCGGCGACCTGAGCCTCGCGATCGTGCTGATCGAGCACAACATGCGCGTCGTCATGGAGGTCTCCGACCGCGTCACCGTGCTCGACCACGGCGAGAAGATCGCCGAGGGGCCACCCCGCGACGTCCAGGCCGACGCACGGGTCATCGAGGCATATCTGGGTCGTCGTGCCACGGCGCGTCGCGCCGCGCCCTAGCATGCTGACGCTGGACGCTCTCGACGTCTACTACGGCGAGATCCACGCCTTGCGCGGCGTGGCGCTCGAGGTGCGCGGCGGCGAGATCGTCACGCTGCTGGGCAACAACGGCGCGGGCAAGTCCACCACGCTCAAGACCATCTCCGGGCTGCTCGCCCCGCGTCGCGGCAGCGTCGTCTTCGACGGGCGCGCATTGACGGGTGTCGCCGCGCACGAGATCGTCGCCCGCGGCATCGCTCACGTGCCCGAGGGCCGCCGCATCTTCAACCGCCTCACGGTTCGCGAAAACCTGACCATGGGCGCCTATCTCCGAACGGATGCCGACATCGACGCCGATCTCGACCGCGCGTTCGAGCTGTTTCCGCGCCTCAAAGAGCGGATCAGCCAGGTGGCCGGAACGCTCTCCGGCGGCGAGCAGCAGATGCTGGCGATCGCTCGGGCGCTCATGGCGCGGCCCCGGCTGCTCCTGCTCGACGAGCCCTCGATGGGCCTGGCGCCCGTGCTCGTGGAGCAGATCTTCGCCACGATCGGGTCCATCAACCAGCAGGGAACGACGATTCTGCTTGTCGAACAAAATGCCGCCATGGCCCTGTCCATCGCGCACCGCGGCTACGTGCTCGAGACCGGAGCGGTGGTGCTGTCGGGCAGCGCGGGCCAACTCGCCGAGAACGAGCGCGTCCGACATGCCTACCTGGGAGAATGACGCCATGCGAACGAGCGGTTTGGACTACGACGGGCACAAGGTGGGCGCGCTCTATCGCACGCTCGCGCGCACCGTGTCCGAGACGGATATCGTGAACTTCGTCAACCTCTGCGGCTTCGTCGAGCCACTCTTCATCGACATGGAGTACGTGAAGCGCGCGTCGATCTTCCCGCGCCGGGCGGCGCCGGGTGCGCTCACATTCGCGTTGTCCGAGGGTCTGATCTTGCAGACCGGGCTGATCCACGGCACGGGCATGGCGTATCTCGGGGGTGAGCTCCGGATCGTGGCGCCGGTGCTGGAGGGTGACACGATCCACGTCGAAGTGGAGGTCGTGGACAAGCGCGAGACGAAGAAGCCCGACCGCGGCATCGTGAGCTATCGGCATCGTGTGTTGAACCAGCGCGATGAGGTCGTGCTGGAGGCGCGCGTGCAGCGCATGATCAAGCGGAGGTGATTCGGTGAGCGATGTTCGCGCGCGTATCGTCCAGCTCAGCGTCTCGAACGGCGGGGTGCCGAAGCAGGCCGTGGAGACGGTGCGTGTGACACCCCTCGGCCTCGAGGGCGATGCGCATCGCGATCGGGAACACCATGGTGGCCCGGAGCGGGCCGTCTGCCTCTTCACGATGGAGGCGATCCGCGCCCTGCAGGCCGAGGGTCATCCGCTTGTTCCCGGCGCGCTCGGCGAGAACGTCACCCTCGAGGGGCTGGACTGGTCGGCCGTGCAGCCGGGGGCGCGCTTGCGGCTCGGCGATGCAGTCCTGGTGGAGATCACGCGCTATACGACGCCGTGCTTCAACATCCGGCCGGCGTTCCGTGACGGTGATTATTCGCTGGTCTCACAGAAGCGTCATCCCGGGCGCAGCCGCGTGTACGCGCGTGTCCTCGAGACCGGGACGCTGCGGCGCGGGGACCCGGCGCAGCTACTCTGAGCGAGGTGGTCTGGGTCGGTCGGCTCAGCCGCGCGCGGCTTCGCTGCGCGGCGAGTCGCCAACGGCCACGACAACAAGCGCGCCCGGCGCCGCCACGGGCTGTACACCCCGGCCGTAGGCCGCGACCTCATCGACGAGCCAGCCGGCGCACGGCGTCGAGTCGTCGAGCTGGGTGCGGATCGCCGCCCACTCGTCACGTGAGGCAGACCCCAGCTGCGCATGTCGCGCTGCCGTCTCGATCACGAGGACCAACCGCGCCGGGCGCCCGTCGAGCCGCTTGACCGCGGTCAACGTCGCATCCGCGGCGCCATGTACGAGTGCCTCAGAGGACGGGCTGCCCGTGGCATCGCTCCAGCCGAGTCCGGTCGCATAGGAGGCTTCGACGCACGCCACACTCACGCGCGGTTCGGTGTTGCCGTTTCCGCCGTAGAGCACCGGTGAGGGCAGCACACCGCACACCGTTCGCATCTTAGGCCCCATGAAGTCACGCCAGGAGTCGAGGAACCGCAGGGCGGAATCACCCGCGTCCGGACGCGCGAAGGCGATGCCGAGACCGCGCGGATACCGAGCGCGGAAAGGCCAGCCCGAGAGAATCAGACGCGCCGCCGCCTGGCTCGCGTCAACGATATCGCGACCAGTCGTGGCTGCCACCCCGCTGGCGGCGCCGTCTGCGTTGGCCACGCAAACGACGAGCGCGCCAGACTTCATGGGGCCGTCATCCGTCAAAAGCGAGGCGGACGAACCGCCGGCGAGCTGAATTCGTCCCAGAACACTCCGTGCCTCCGCCATCGCGTCGCCGGCCGGTGAGGCCGTCACCACGAGAGCCAGGTGGGGCGTCGTTCCGTGCAGTCGCGCAAGCGCGGCGTTCGCTGCCCGCGTCACCGCGTCGCGCCCACCCGAGGCACATCCGAGACCGATCTCCAGCATCGAGGCCGAAGGCCCGCTCAATGTCGTCGTCATGATGCGTTAGGCATTGCAGCGGGGGTGCCAAAGCGTAAGTGACTGAAAAACCTAGTGTTTAGGCGTGTTCGAGGGCTTCGGGTGTCCGTACGACACACACCGAGTGACAGCTTTCGTCTCCGGAAATCCTGGATTGGAGACGAGCCTCACGGGTGCCGGGAGCGCGTTCTAGAGGAGCGTCACGGTTTTGCCGGGACGCTACGAACGTTGGGGCGTACTGGGGGCCATTTCGGGGCCCCCAGTATCAGAGGACGCCGTACTCCTTGAGCCGCCGGTAGATCGTGCGGCGCGAAATGCCGAGCGCGCGGGCCGCGGCCTCTTTGTCGTCCTTGAACACGGCCAGGGCCTTGAGGATCAGCTCGCGCTCGATGTCCGCCAACGCCGGCACGCTTTCGGGCGATGTCACCGGAGTCGACGCCATGGGGCTCTTGCTGAGACTCGGCAAGTCTGTCAGCGAGATCTGCTCGCGCGCGCCCATGGCGAACGCGCGCTCGATGAGGTTTTCGAGCTCGCGCACGTTGCCGGGGAACGTGTAGGCGGTCAGCGCCGCGAGCGCCTCTGGCGCGACGCCGCGTACGTCGCGGTGGAACCGCTTGTTGAAGCGCCGCAAGAAGTGGTTGATCAGCGCCGGAATGTCTTCGCGTCGCTCGCGCAGCGGCGGCAGCGTGACGCGGACGACGTTGAGCCGATAGAAGAGATCCTGCCGGAACGAGCCCTCGGTCATCGCCCGCTCCAGGTCACGGTTCGTGGCAGCGATCACGCGGACGTCGACGGGAAACGCCTTCGTCGAGCCGACGGGTCGCACTTGCATTTCCTGGAGCACACGCAGGAGCTTCACCTGAAGCGCCGGAGACAGCTCCGCGATCTCGTCGAGAAAGATCGTGCCTTCATCCGCGCCGCGGAACAGACCGAGCGCGTCCGCCACGGCGCCGGAGAAGGCGCCGCGCACATGACCGAAGAACTCGGACTCCAGCAGGTCCTGAGGGATCGCGCTGCAGTTCACCGGAATGAACGGGCGCTTGGCCCGTGAAGAGAGGCGGTGAATGGCCGCGGCCACCAGTTCCTTGCCGGTGCCGCTCTCGCCCTCGATGAGCACGGGTGAATCCGTCACCGCAACCTTGCCGATGATTTCCTTGACGCGCTCCATCGGCGCCGAGGTCCCGATCAGCTCGTTGACCGTCAACTCCTCGCCCAGCCGCGCGCGCAGCGTGTGGATCTCCCCGCGCAGGAACTTGCGCTCCATCATCCGCGACATCAGGTGACGAAGCTCGTCGAGGATCAGCGGCTTGGAGAGATAGTCGTACGCGCCCTCCTTCAGGGCCTGGACGGCCGAGGCGATCGTCGGGTAGCCGGTCATCATGACCACCTCGATCGACTCGTCTTGCTTCTTCACCTCGCGAAGCAGGTCGAGGCCGCTCATGTCCGGCATCCGGATATCCGTGATGAGGGCGTCGAAGAGCTCGGACTTGAGCATCCCCAGGGCTTCCGTCGCCGAGGCGACGGTCGTAACGTTGTAGCCCCACTGGCCGAGCGCTTCTTTCAACAGCACGAGGATGGAGCGTTCGTCGTCGACGACTAGGATTTTGGCTGGGTCCATGTCTAAGAACGACTCTAGCACGTTGGAATGTCAAACTGACAAGGAATCGTCGGTTCCAGAGACCCGCAAGTTGCGTGCTTGCGCTCGGTATGTTAGCGTGGCGGTTGACTTTTCAGGGAGGAGACCCGCCATGGCCGACGCCGTCCACCTGACGGAAAAAAACTTCGACGAGACCCTCGCTCAGCATGACGGCCTCGTCATGGTGGACTTCTGGGCCGAGTGGTGTGGGCCCTGCCGGGCGATTGCGCCGGTGCTCGAGGAGCTTGCCCGAGACTCCGGCGGGCGTATCACGCTGGCGAAGGTGAACGTGGACGAGAACCACGCCCTCGCGGCCCGTTATGCGATCCGGTCGATACCCACGGTCCTCTTCGTCCGACAGGGCAAGGTGGTCGACCAGCTCATCGGCGCCGTCCCGAAGGCGAAGATCAAGGAGAAGCTGGACGCGCTCGCCTAGCGCGCCGCCGCTTTCGGTCGTATCAGCGCCGCCGGCTTAGCCATTCCGACGCTGTCCCCCACGCGCGACGAGTTCCGAGAGCTCGCCGGAAGGGGAAACCTCGTTCCCGTGTTCGCCGAGCTGCCGGCGGATCTCGACACGCCGCTCTCCGCGTACCTGCGACTCCGACCCGGTCCCTACGCCTTCCTCCTGGAGTCTGTCGAGGGCGGCGAGAAGTGGGCGCGCTACTCCTTCCTTGGGAGCGATCCGCACGTGGTGCTGTCGGCGAAGGACGGACGCATCAGCGTACGGCGCGGCGGTCGCATCGACCGGCTGCCGGACGGCGATCCTCTCGAAGCCCTGCGCGGCCTTCTGCGAGAGTTCCAGCCGGTGCCGGTGCCGGGTCTCCCGCGCTTCCAGGGCGGGGCGGTCGGATATCTCGCCTACGACATGGTTCGTCACATGGAGCGGTTGCCGGCGGCGGCGCGTGACGATCTGGAGCTGCCGGACGCGGTCTTCATGCTCAGCGACACGCTGCTCGTCTTCGACAACCTGCGCCACCGTCTCCTCGTCATGGCCAACGCGCACATCGGCAAGCGAGATGCCGCCGCGCTGGACGCGGCATACGACCGCGCGGCGCTGAAGATCGGCATGACGCTGGCGAAGCTCTCGCGTCCCGCGCGCGCGCCGGCGCCGTTGCCGCTGACGCCTCCCGGGCCGCTGCTGGCACTCGGCGAAGACGGGTTCACGTCCACGATGGACGAGGACTCGTTCGGCGATGCGGTCCGTCGGGCGAAGGAGTACATCGCCGCCGGCGACGCCTATCAGATCGTGCTCGCACGACGGCTCGACTGCAGCCTGAAAGCCGACCCGTTTACGGTCTATCGCGCCCTTCGCACGATCAACCCGTCTCCGTACCTGTTCTTCTTGCGCCTGGGCAAGACGACGATCGTCGGTAGCTCGCCGGAGGTGCTCGTACGCGTCGAGGGCGATCGCATCGAAGAGCGGCCGATCGCAGGCACGCATCCGCGGGGCGCCACCGAGACTCAAGATCTGGCGATCGAGCAGCAGATGAAGACGGATCCGAAGGAGCGCGCCGAGCACGTCATGCTGGTGGACCTCGGCCGCAACGACGTGGGACGCGTCTCGACCCTCGGCTCGGTGAAGGTAACGGAGTTCATGGTCACCGAGCGCTACTCGCACGTGATGCACCTGGTCAGCCACGTGGTGGGGACCCTGCGTCCAGGCGCCGACGCCTTCGATGTCCTGCGCGCGTGCTTCCCCGCCGGCACGGTCTCGGGCGCGCCCAAGATCCGCGCGATGGAGATCATCGACGAGATCGAGCCCACGCGGCGCGGACCGTACGCCGGCGCGGTGGGCTACGTCTCGTACTCGGGCAATCTCGACTCCTGCATCACGATCCGGACGATCGTGTGCCACGGCAGCCGCGCCTCCATCCAGGTCGGCGCGGGCATCGTTGCCGACTCGGACCCGAAGACCGAGTGGCTCGAGACATCTTCCAAGGCGCGCGGACTGATCCTGGCCCTGCGGATGGCGGCGGCGGGGTCCCGCGCATGATCCTCGTCATCGACAACTACGACTCGTTCACCTACAACCTCGTCCAGTATCTCGGCGAGCTGGGCGCCGATCTGCACGTGGTCCGCAACGATGCCATGGACGCCGACGGTGTCGCCGCGCTCGCTCCCGAGCGGATCGTCATCTCGCCCGGCCCGGGCACCCCGGACGACGCGGGCGTGTCGCTCGACGTCATCCGTCGGTTCGGCGAGCACACGCCAATCCTCGGCGTCTGCCTCGGGCACCAGGCGATCGGCCAGGCTTTCGGCGGTACGGTGGCCCGCGCGAAGACCCAGATGCACGGCAAGACCTCGAACATCCGTCATGACAGTCGCGGCGTCTTCGCGGACTTGTCGAATCCGTTCACGGCGACGCGCTACCACTCGTTGGTGATCCTGCCTCACACGGTACCCGCCGACCTCGAGGTCACGGCATGGGCCGACGACGGCGAGATCATGGGTGTGCGGCATCGTCGCTGGCCGGTGGAGGGCGTTCAGTTCCATCCCGAATCCATTCTCACTGTCGAGGGCAAGCGGCTGCTCGGCAATTTCCTGGGCAGGACCGCCGTCGCTCCGTGACCGGTGACAGACCGGGCGAGGACGATCTCGTCCGGCTGATCAGAACGCTCGTCCGCCGGAGCGCACCCGGCCTCCTGGCCGGCATCGGTGACGACTGCGCCGTGCTCGAGACCCGCGGCGGCGCGTCGCTTCTCGCCACCACCGACCTGCTCGTGGAGGACGTACACTTCCGCCGCCGGTGGGCCGAACCGGCCGACATCGGCGCCAAGGCGCTCGCAGTCAATGTCTCCGACATCGCGGCGATGGGTGGGACGCCACGCTGGGCCCTGGTTGGCCTCGGCTGCCCGCAGGGCACGGGGACCGACGAGATCGAGGCGTTCTACGAGGGTGCGCTGGTCGTCGCCGACGCTCACGGCGTCGTCATCGTTGGTGGCGACACGTCGACTTCGCCTGCGGGATGGCTCGTCAGCGTCACGCTGCTCGGCGATGCCGTCCGCCCCGTGCTGCGCTCGACGGCCCGGCCCGGCAACGTCGTCGCGGTGACCGGCACACTCGGTCAGGCCGCGGCCGGCCTCGCGATCCTGGAGCGCGAGACCGCGCCGCGTGACGTCGATCCGGCCCGGCTCGATGAGGTCACCGCGGCTCACCTGCGTCCGCGGCCACGCGTCCAGGAGGGACGCTGGCTTGCCGACGCCGGAGGCGTCACGGCGATGATGGACCTGTCGGATGGGCTCGCGACCGATCTCGCGCGTTTGATCGTTGAGAGCGACGTCGGTGCGCGCATCGACGTCGACCGTCTGCCGATCGCCGAGGCGACACGGATCGTGGCCGAGGCGCTCGACGTCGATCCCGTCGACTGGGCCACCGGCGGCGGCGAGGACTACGAGCTGCTCGTCGTCTGCGAGCCGGGGACGCTCGGGCAGTTGGCCGACGGGCTGGCGAAGGCGACGGGGACGACCCTCAGCGCCGTCGGAGAAATCACCGCCGGCTCCGGTACCCGCTGGCTCGACGGCCTAGGCCGCGCCGTGGCCGTGGCCCCGGGATTCGAACACTTCCGTGGGTGACAGCCTCGTCCTGCAGCTGCTGCTGCTCGGCGCGCTGATCGTCGCCTCGGGAATGCTCTCGGGCGCCGAGGCCGCATATTTCTCCCTGGGCCGTGCGCGGCTGCGGCGAATCGCCGCGGAGCGGCCCCAGGGTTCGCAAGCCCCGGTCGTCTCGCGGCCGCACGACCTGCTCGTGACGCTCCTCGTCGGCATCACCTTCATCAACATCGGCGCCTCGGCGCTCGCGACGCACGTCTCCCACTTCCTGTTCGGTCAGCGCTGGGGCCTGGTGGTCGAGCTGATCGCGATGATCGTGCTGCTCACGACCTTCGGCGAGGTCCTGCCAATGACGCTCGCCGTGAAATACCCCGAACGATTCCTGGCCGTGGTGGAGCGGCCGGTGCGCTGGCTCGAGTGGCTCCTGGCGCCGATCCGCGGCGTTCTCGCCGGCCTCACCACACTGACCGTGCGCCTCGTGGGCCGCGGCGCCGAGGCGCAGGCGGCCCTGAGCGAGGAGGAGCTGCGGACGCTCGTGGACGTGGGCGCCAGCGAGGGTGTCGTGGAACGCGAAGAGCGCGAGATGATCCACAAGGTCTTCGAGCTCGAGGACACGCTCGTTCGCTCGGTGATGGTGCCGCGGACCGACATGTTCTGTCTCGCGATCGACACCCCGGCCGCGGACATCCTGCCGGCCCTGCGCGAGCAGCTGCACTCGCGCGTACCCGTCTACGACGGTTCGATCGACGTCATCGTCGGCGTGCTCTACACCAAGGATCTGCTTCCGCACGGGCGCGGCCTGCCGGCCGACTTCGATCTGCGTGCGCACCTGCATCCGCCATACTTCGTGCCCGAATCCAAGCGCGCCGATGCGTTGCTGCAGGAGTTCCAGGCCAAGAAGCTGCACATCGCCATCGTCGTCGACGAGTATGGCGGCACGGCGGGGCTGGTGGCGCTTGAAGATCTCCTGGAGGAGCTCGTCGGGGAGATCGCCGACGAGTACGACGAGCCGGAGCGCTTGATCCAGAAGATCGATGCTCGGACCTACCGGGTGGCGGGCAAGCTGCCGGTAGACGATCTCAACGCCGCCACGGGGCTGGCGATCTCCAACGAGGCGTACGACACGGTCGGGGGCTGGGTCCTCGATCTCTTCGGCCGCGTGCCCCGGCGCGGCGAGCGCGTCGAGACACCGGACCTCTCGGTCACGGTGGAGAAGATCGAGCGCACGCGGGTGGTCGAGGTGCTGCTCTCGCTCCGGACGCCACAACCCACGGAGAAAGCCGCGTGACGCTGGCGTGGATCGCCGCCCTCTGCCTGCTGACGACCATGTTCTTCTCGGCCGCCGAGATGGCCTTCATCGCCGCCAACCGGCTGCGCCTGCGGCACCTCGCCGAGGAGGGCAGCACGACGGCCGCGCGCTATCTCGAGGCGTTCAGTCGACCAGAGCGGATCCTCTCTACTGCCATGATGGGTGTCACGATCTCGCACATCGTCGCGTCGTCGATCACGACGATCGTGCTGCTGGAGAGGTTCGGGAGCTGGGCGTGGCTGGTGGCCACCGCGGTGATCACGCCATTGATGCTGGTGTTCGGCGAGATCATCCCGAAGGCGGTGGCACGCGAGTTCGCCACGAGCCTCATCCTCAAGCTGTTCCGCGTCCTCCGTTGGGCCGCCGCGCTGCTGACGCCGTTCGTGTTCACGGCCAATCTGATCGTGTCCACCGTCCTGCGTCTCCTCGGCGGACCGCGCGCCGACACGCGGCACTTCGTCTCGCGCGAAGAGCTCAAGGCGCTGCTGGCCATGGAGCCCGGGGAGGCCGAGGTCACCACGCAGGAAGCGGAGATGATCGACAAGATCTTCGATCTCGGCGACACCACGGTGCGCGAGATCATGGTGCCGCTCGTCGAGGTGGCGATGCTGCCCGACACGGCGACGCCCGACGACGCGATCGCCCTTGTCCAGCGGCGCGGCTTCTCTCGAATTCCGATCTATCAGCAGCGGGAGACCAACATCGTCGGCGTCGTCGCGGCCATGGACCTGCTCGCCCGTGGCGGCGAAGCGACTACGCTGCTGCAGCTGACACGCCCGCCCGTGTACGTCCCCGAGACCAAGCGCATCGACGATCTTCTGCGCGAGATGCAGCGCTCGCGCAATCACATGGCCGTGGTGGTGGACGAGTATGGCGGATCGACCGGTGTCGTCACGCTCGAGGACATTCTGGAGGAGATCGTCGGCGAGATTCACGACGAGCACGACCGCACGCCGGCCGCGGTGGACCGACTGCCCGACGGCAGCTATCTCGTGGCGGCGCGCACGAACCTCGAGGAGCTCAACGAAGCACTCGACTGGACGCTGCCCAAGCGGGATTACGAAACGGTCGCCGGGCTCGTGCTCGCCACGCTGCACCGCATCCCACGCCGCGGCGAGGAATTCCAGGTGGACGGGTATACCATCACGGTGCTCGAGGCGGACCCTCGGCACGTCACGGCCGTGAAGATCACGCCGCCCGCCGCTGGTCCCCAGCTCACCTCGTAAGCAAAGGAGAATCGGCATGGCAGGCAGGATGGTGCAGTTCCCCTCCAACGGCAGCACCACGTCGGGCTATCTCGCGACCCCGCAGTCGGGCAAGGGCCCGGGCGTGCTCGTGATTCAGGAGTGGTGGGGTCTCGTCGGGCACATCAAGAACGTTTGTGATCGGCTCGCCGCCGAAGGCTTCTCGGCGCTGGCGCCCGACATGTACCACGGCCAGACGGCCAACGAGCCCGATGGCGCGGGCAAGCTGTTCATGGCGCTCAACATCGCGCAGGCGGAAAAGGATTTGCGCGGCGCGGCCACGTTCCTCGCCGGACAGTCGTCGACGGCAAAGCTCGGCGCGGTCGGCTTCTGCATGGGCGGCCAGCTTGCGTTGTTCGCCGCGACGCTCAACCCGAGCGTCGGAGCGACCGTCAACTTCTACGGCATCCATCCCAACGTCAAACCCGACTATTCCAAGTTGTCGGGCCCGGTGCTCGGGCTGTTCGCCGAGAAGGACGGGTTCGTGACGCCGCAGGTGGCGAAGGACACCGACGCAGCCATCAAGAAGGCGGGCAAACAGTCGGAGATTCACATCTACCCGAACGTGGACCACGGCTTCTTCAACGACGAGCGGCCCGACGTGCACCATAAGCTGTCGGCGGATGACGCCTGGCGCCGCACGCTCGGGTTCTTCCGGCAGCACCTCAAGTAGCGGGCCGGTCGGCAGGCCCGCTCACGAGTCAAGCGCGAGAGCCGACACCGGTCGGAGCGGGCGTACGCGCCGGCTCCGACCGGTGTCGTGTTCGCTACGCGGTCGCTCGATGCACGTACCCGTAGCGGCGGTTGCTCCGCATGCCGCCCGCGGCCACGTATTCGGCCTTGATCGCCGCGATCTTATCGCCCGTGATCTCACCCAGCGCCGCCCGCTGGTTGATCCGATAGAGCCGCGCCGAGTTTCCTCCGAAGATGGCCGTCTTCGTCGGGCCGTCGGCCGCGCCAAGCGCGGGGAAGTTATGCTTGCGCCGCATTTCGTCCGGAATCTCCAGACGCCGTAAGGCCTCGATCTGCCACTGCGGTGAGCCGTACCAGACCGAATCGCTGCCCCAGACCACATGGTCGGCGCCCAGACCGCGTACGAGGGTGCCCATCAGCGCCGCGGCCATGCGCGGATTGGCCACCGCGCACGTCGCGAACGACGTGCCGATCTCGCCGTAGACGTTGCTCACGCCGAACTTGCTCGGGATCTCCGCGAGGTCGGTGGCCCACTTGATCCGGCCCGTCTGGTCGAATTCCGCGAGCGCCGCGTCCGGCGGTTCGAGGAACGCTCGCAGGGCCGAGTGGTAGATCACAAAGTTGATCTGCGGCCAGTCCTTGGCCGCTTTTCCGAGGTCGGACACGGTGGCGTACTCCCACACCTTAGGCCACGACTTCTCGTAGTCCGCCGGCAGCAGTCCCTTGTGGATGCAGACGGTGTTGATGCCCGCTTTGGAGATCTTCTCGTAGAACGGGTACATCAGCTTGTCGTCGTCCAGACGCCAGTACGAGCCCGCCTTCGAAGGGAACAGCGGGTCGCCGATCGTGTAGCCCTTCCAGCTATCGGGCTTCAGCTCGGCGATCGCGCGGTCGACCTCGTTCATCCAGCCGTTCTTTTTCGGCGTGAAGACCGCGTGCGAGAGCAGCCGCCTCGAATCGGCGATGCGATTGATGCCGGCGCGGGCCGCCGCGATCTGATCGTTGCTCAGGAGGTCCCACGACGAGTCGTCGAACGGCGCGCCGGACAGCAGCGCGACCTTCGTGTCGCTGTCCACGAACACCTCGCGCACGTAGTTTTCGAACTTGTAGCGCGCGAGGTCGTTCTCGCCGGCCAGCGCCGGGTTCCAGTTCTTCTTGGCGTACTTCGCCAGATCGAGCAGGCCCGCCTGCTTGAAGTCGTCGCGGACGAAGTGGGTCTGCACGTCCACGATGAACTGGCCGGCCAGGGCGCCGGCCCGTTGGGCCGCCATGCCGGGCTGCTGGGCTTCGGCGCGCGAGACGTCGAAGAGCGAACCGAAGACCTCGTTCATCGCGAGGAACGCCGCCGCCATGCCGGCGCTGCTGGCAAGGAAGGCCCGCCGGCTCAGGCCGTGGCGTGGAGCCAGATCGTCGGCGAGCTGCTTGATCCGCGCTTCGACGTGCCGCTGCTCGCGCGTCTGCGGCAGCGGGTTGTACTCTCCGTTGGAGACCACCTGCGTTGGGATCGGCGACTCGAAGGACTCGACCTCCGCCGGCGCCGTCTGTCCGAGCTCATGCGCGCTGAGATAGTGAGGCATCGTCGCCCCTCCATTTCGGACTACGGTTGCGAGCGTGCTACGCGGGATAACGCCGAGCCAAACCGTCCGCGTACGCGACGAGCATGTCGTGCATCTCGCGCATCGCGGCCTCGGCGGCGCGGCGGTCCTCGGCGGTCTTGACATGGCCGAGGATGGTCTTCTTCGTCTCACCCGATTCTTCCTGCTCGATCGCCTCGTGCACCGTATAGTTGGCGGCGCCCCAGTCGGGGCGGACGCCGTAATGCTGCACCAGGGCACGGCCGACGGTGCGGGCGATCTCCACCACCTCCTCCTCCAGCAGGGCCGTGGCGCACAACGCGGCCGACCACGGGATCTCGTGGGCCAGCCGTCGAAAGAAGCTCAGGATCGCCGCCATCTCGGGGACCGGCACGATCCGGGCGTACGCATCGCGCGGATAGCCCAGATCGTCCCCGATGCGGCGGAACAGCTCGTCGTGATCGGGCGTGCCACCGACCTTACCCTCGAAGTACCCGAGATCCTCGACGAGCAGGTGCCGAGCGCAATCCTTGCGGACCTCGAGGTCCTCACAGCGAGTGTGGATTCCGCTGAAGATCCGCGGAAACCATGCGATGAGCAGATAGTGCTGGGCGATGTGCCCCCAGATCTGCTCGCGCGTCAGCGTGCCCGAGGCGAAGCGCTTGAAGTAGTCGGAGCGGCGAAACGGGCTCTCCGCGAGCAGGCTCGCCGTCAGGCCCTCGTACCACTCCTCGGTCGTCATGGCCGCCAAGTATAGCGCGGGACTAGAGGCCAAGCCCCGGTCGCCAGCACCCCGTCGGATCACGGCGGTAGTCGAGCAGCTTGCAGTGTTCGACCGCCGGCCGGCGCCCGGCCGCCAGGGCCGCCTCGTACGCTGCACGATCGGCCGGGCGCTCGAGGTCGAGCGGCCGCTCGCGCGCCAGCGTGATGGTGCCCGGTCGCAGGCGATGCACCTGGAGACTGCCCCGGCTGGCCGAAGTGCGAACGTAAGCGCTCAGCTCACCCGGCTGCGGCCCGATCGCCACGGAGCCCGAGCTGAAGAACAGCGTGCCCCAATACAGGTAGCCTCCGGCGCCCTCGCCGTGGAACAGCAGCCATTGGCCGCCGGCATTGCCCCACGTCGAGCTTTCGGACAGCGCGAGGTCGGCGACGCCGTCACCATCGAGATCATGGCGGATACGCAGCAGAACCGTGCGCTCGGGCGTATTGGCGAAGAAGTCGTTCTGCGAGGGGTCATAGCCTTCGACGAAGTCGCGCGTCGGATCGCTCAGTCGCTCGGCCGCGGAGGAGAGGGCGGCGACGAAGACGAGCATGAGGCTCGCGGCCGTCGCGCACCGCCGCATCAGGAGTCGGGCAGGCTCACGGGCGGGCGCGGTGGCTGCGCGAAGTCGAAGGCCTCGAGGAAGGCGGCGGCGTTCCGATCCCGCGCGGTGAGCGGCTCGAGCCCCCAGCGCCACTCGATGAGCTTGAGGATCGAGGCGTGGTCGTACTGGCCGTGCGCGACCGCCCCCCGGCGGGCGTAAGGCGAGACGACGAGCGCGGGAACGCGCGAGCCCAGACCGAATCGATCTACCACGGGCGGACGCACGTGATCGAACCAGCCGCCGCCCTCGTCGTAGGTGATGACGATCGCCGTCCGCGGCCAGTAGTGGCTCGCCATGATCTCGCGCACCGTCTCGCCGATCCACCGATCGCCGGCGCCGACCGTGGAATAGGCCGCGTGCGCGTTGCGCGGCGCGTGCGGTTTGACGAACGCCACGGCCGGAAGCGTGCCCTCGCGCAGCGCGGCGGGGAAATCGGCGGCGTCGCGGATGTGCTCGCGGCCTTCTGGCGTCTCGATGACGCGCTTCACGTACTGGAAGGGATTGTGATGGGGCATCAGTCCGGCCGCCACTGCATCCTTGCCGGCGCTCCAGCCACCCGCGTACCAGCGCCAGGACACCCCCTTGGCGTCGAGACGATCGCCGATCGTGGGCTGGGTGAACGGCTGCTTGACGACGGTCTTGAGACGCTGAGGCGGATACGGCGGGTCGAGATTGTTCACGAGAAAGCCGTCGGGGCTCACCTCGCCGTCCTTCACGATCGAGCCATCCGGGCCCGCGACCGCACGGTACTCTGGATCGTCGCCGACGTGCGCCACGGCGGCCGTCACGAGGAAGTAGTGATTGGCGAATGAGCCGCCGTGGATCGCCTGGAAGTATCGATCGAGGAGCACGAACTCGTCGGCCAGCCGCCACTGCACGGGGCTGGCCGCACGGTCGTAATACCCCATCGTGATGCCGCCGCTGGTGCCCTCGGCCACCCATCGGCCCATAGGCACGCCGTCAGCGCCGGCGCCGTACTGACGCTGCATGTGATAGAAGCGGTGCACCGGATTGTTGGTCGGATCCAACGGCTGCACGAAGCGCAACAGCGGGAACGGCGCGTTCGGCAGGTCGGCGGGAAATCGGGGATCCGGCTTGCCGTCGCGTCCCAGCGGCTGCGGCAGCGTCGCGTACGTGACGCCGCGAGCATCCGCCTGCTTGCCGGCATAATTCGCGAGGCCGTCGGCGCGGGGGTAGGTGCCGAACAGGTGATCGAAGGAGCGATTCTCGAGGAAGAGGACGACGATGTGGTCGATCGGGGCGCGGTCGCCCCGCGGCTCGGCGCCGACGCCGGCGCATGCGGCAAGGAGCACCGCGAGCGCCGCCGCGCGGAGCACGCCGAGCATGGTCAGGCGGATGCCGCCGCGGCCTTCTCTTTCTTTTTCCGCTTGCCCTTCGCGGCCGCGCCCCCTTCGGCTCTCGGCGCCTTTTCCTTCTTCTCGGCGCGGTCTTTGCGGTCCTTGTCTGTCTCCACACGGTCGACCAGTTCGAGGATGACCATCGGTGCGTTGTCGCCCGGGCGCCGCCCGGTCTTGATGATCCGCGTATAGCCGCCGTTGCGGTCCGAGAAGCGTGCCGCGATCGTGTCGAACAGCGTACCGACGACGGCGGCGTCCGGCACCATCGTCAGCACCTGCCGCCGGGCGTGGAGGTTCTCGCGCTTGGCCAGCGTGATCATGTGCTCGGCCGCGCCCCGCACGGCCTTCGCCTTGGCCTCCGTCGTCGTGATCCGCTCGTGACGGAAGAGGGCGACCAGGAGGTTGCGGAACAGCGCCCAGCGGTGCTGAGTGAGGCGGCCGAGCTTGTAGTTGGCTTTGCCGTGCCTCATCGCAGCCCCCCCGCGGCGCCGCGCCCGAGCGAGCCGAGGACGTTCGGGTCGATGCGCATGCCGAGCGACAGTCCGAGGGTGGCCAGCGCGGTCTTGATCTCGTCGATCGACTTCTCGCCGAGGTTCTTGACGTCGACGAGATCGGTCTCGCTCTTCTGCACGAGATCGGCGACCACGTGCATGTCCGCGCTCTTGAGGGCGTTGATCGCGCGGGCCGGCAGCGCCAGCTCCTCCAGCGTCTTGCCGAGGGACTCGCGCAGATAGGCCTCGCTGGAGGCGACCTCCGCCTCCTCGTCTTCCTCCGGCGCGCCGGTGGTGAGCGGCGCGAAGTGGTCGCGCAGGAAGGTCGAGGCGCGGGTGAGCGCGTCATCGGGACTGACGGAGCCGTCCGTCCAGATCTCCATCACGAGCTTCTCGTAGTCGGTGATCTTGCCCAGCCGCGACATCTCGACGTTGTACGCGACGCGTGTGATCGGCGAGAACGCAGCGTCGACCGCGAGCGCACCCGCCGGCACCTGGCGCTTGTGATCCGCCGCCTCGTACCCCCGGCCGACGCCGATGCCGAGCTCCATGGACACGCGGGCGCCGGCCTCGACGGTGAACAGGATCACCTCGGGATTCATGATCTCGACGTCCGTCTCCGGCACGTCCTCACCCTTCACCGTCTTGGGGCCGGACACCTCGAGACGCACAACGCGCGGCTCCTGTGAGGGCACCTGCACCGACAGCTTCTTGAGATTGAGCAGGACGTCGGTGGTGCTCTCCACGACTCCGGGCACCTTCGTGTCGGCGCTCCGCACGCCGTCGATCTTGACCCACGACACGGCCGCCCCGGGAACGATCGACAGCAATGTGCGCCGCAGCGAGTTGCCGACGGTCAGGGCGTAGCCCTTCTCGAACGGCTCGGCCACGAGGCGGCCGTAGCGGTCGCTGAGGATCTCCCACTCCACCTTCTTGGGCTTTTGAAACGGAATACGCGGCATCGGCGCTCGGCTCCTACTTGCTGTACAGCTCGACGATGAGCTGCTCGCTGACGGGAATCTGGATGTCTTCGCGGAGGGGTAGACTCCGCACCACGCCACGTCGCTCGTTCGGCTCGATCTCCAGCCATTGTGGCAGCTGGCCGCGACCGGCGTTGACGTTATCGTCGACTCGGGGCGCCATCTTCGAAGTCGTGCGCAGCTGCACGGTGTCGCCGACCTTGAGGAGCATGGAGGGCACCGACGCCTTGCGGCCGTTGACGGCGAAATGGCCGTGGGCCACCATCTGCCGGGACTCGCGGCGAGAGGCGGCAAAACCCAGGCGGTGCACGACGTTGTCGAGACGCAGCTCGAGCAACCGCAGGAGGTTCTCTCCCGTCACGCCCTTCTCGCTCTCGGCCCACTGGAAGTACTTGCGGAACTGCGATTCCAGCACCCCGTAGATGCGCTTGGCCTTCTGCTTCTCGCGCAGCTGGATGCCGTACGGCGTGAGCTTTCCGCGGTTCAGGCCGTGCTGGCCGGGCGGATAGTTGCGGCGCTCGATCGCGCACTTGTCGGTGAAGCAGCGCGCGCCCTTGAGAAACAGCTTTTGACCCTCGCGCCGGCACAGCCTGCACTTCGCGTCGCTGTATCGTGCCATCGTGGGCCTCCTACACCCGGCGCCGCTTCGGAGGCCGGCAGCCGTCGTGCGGGATCGGCGTCACGTCGCGGATCGCGGTGATCTCGAGGCCCACCGCCTGCAGCGAGCGGATGGCCGCCTCGCGGCCAGCCCCCGGCCCGCGGACGAAGACCTCGATCTGCTTGAGCCCCTGCTCCATCGCCTTGCGGGCGGCCAGCTCGGCGGCCGTCTGCGCGGCGAACGGGGTCGACTTGCGCGAGCCCTTGAAGCCCGCGCTGCCCGCGCTCGACCACGACACGACGTTGCCCGTCTTGTCGGTGAGCGTGACGATCGTGTTGTTGAACGTCGCCTGGATGTGGGCGACGCCCGTGCGCACCTCGCGCCGTTCTTTCCGCTTGCCGCCCTTCTTGCGTGTCGCCGGCTTGCCCTGAGTCTGCTCGGCCATGAATTACGCTCCTGCCTTCGGCGCCGCCGCGGCCGCGGGCGCTGCCGGAGCAGCTGCCACCGGCCTCTTCTTGACCATCACGCCGCGTGTCTTGCCCTTGCGGGTCCGCGCGTTCGTGTGTGTGCGCTGCCCGCGCACGGGAAGGCCACGCCGGTGGCGGATACCGCGATACGAGCCGATGTCCATGAGGCGCTTGACATTCATCGAGATCTCGCGCCGCAGATCGCCCTCGACCTTCAGCTCACGCTCGATGATGTCGCGCACCCGCGCCGTCTCCTCGTCCGACCACGCCTTCACCCGCTTGTTCGGGTCGATGTTGGCCTTCCGGAGGATGTTGATCGCGGTCGGCTTGCCGATCCCGTAGATGTACGTGACCGCAATCTCGCCCCGCTTCTCTCTCGGCAGATCGACTCCCGCCACTCTCGCCATATCTCGCCTCGCGTTGTTCGAGCGCCGGCTTTGCCGGCGCCCCCCCTGTCCTGGGGGGAGGTTCGGAAGGGGGGCGAAGCCCCCCTCCGAGGATCTACCCCTGCCGCTGCTTGTGCCGCGGGTTCTTGCAAATGATCCGCGTGACCCCTTGCCGCTTCACGATCTTGCAGTTCTCGCAGCGCACCTTGATCGACGGCCGAACTTTCATACGCCTCGCTCTACTTGAATCGGTAGGTAATCCGGCCACGCGTGAGGTCATAGGGCGACAGCTCGACCTTCACGCGGTCGCCCGGCAGGATGCGAATGAAGTTCATGCGCATCTTGCCGCTGACGTGCGCGAGGACGCGGTGGCCGCTCTCCAGCTCCACCCGGAACATCGCGTTCGGCAACGGCTCCACCACGGTTCCTTCGACCTCGATCGCGTCTTCTTTCGCCATGCCTTTCACGCCACCTTGACGGACCGGCCTGTCCGGCTCGTCAGGACCTCGGGCTCTGCGTCCGTGACGGCGATCGTGTGCTCGAAATGCGCAGCCAGGCTGCCATCACGCGTCACCGCCGTCCAGCCGTCGTCGAGCACCTTCACTTCCCAGCTCCCCATCGTCACCATCGGCTCGATCGCCAACACCATGCCCGGACGCAGCTGCGGTCCGCGTCCCGGATCGCCGAAGTTCGGTACTTGCGGATCCTCGTGCAGCGCGCGGCCGATGCCGTGGCCGACGAAGGCGCGCACGACCGACAAGCCGTGCCGCTCCACGTGCGTCTGCACCGCGTGCGAAACGTCTGAGAGGCGACGGCCCGGTCGGCACTCCTGGATGGCCTGGTCGAGGCTCTCGCGGGTGACGTCCAGCAGCTGCTGCACCTTCGTGGGCACGTCGCCGATCGCGAGGGTGAACGCGCAGTCCGCGTAGTACCCATCCACGATACACCCGAGATCCAGGCCCACGATGTCGCCCTCCTTGATGCGGCGATGGGCCGAGGGAATGCCGTGTACGACTTCCTCGTTGATGGAGATGCACACGGTCGCGGGGAAGCCGCGATAGCCCTTGAAGGCGGACTTGGCGCCCTGCGCGGCGATGAAGCTCTCGACGTCCTCGTCGATCTCCAGCGTCGACATCCCCGGCTTGACCGTCTCGCGCAACCGGTCCATGACGTCCGAGAGGATGTGGCCGCCCCGGCGCATGAGCCCGATCTCGCGGGTGGACTTGAGCTCGATCACGCCGCCGCCCCTCGAGCCGCCTCGCGGACGGCGCGGCGGATCTCGTCGATGGCGCCTTCGCCGCGGACAGAGACGAGGAGGCCGCGACCGCGGTACCAATCGAGCAGCGGCGCGGTCTGCCGCGCATAGACGGCGAGGCGATTGCGCATCGTGCCTTCTTTGTCGTCTTCGCGCTGATAGAGCTCGCCGCCGCAGCGATCGCAGACGCCCGGAGTCTTCGGCGGCGCCGAGATCAGATGGAACGCAGTCTGGCAATTGCGGCACACGCGGCGTCCCGTCAGCCGCCGCAGCAGCTCGGGCTCCGAGACGTCGAAGTAGACGACTCGCTCCAGCGGCTGGCCGAGATCCTTGAGCAACCGCTCCAGCGCCTCCGCCTGTGGGGTCGTGCGCGGAAAGCCGTCGAGCAGGAAGCCACCGCGCGCGTCCGCCTGCCCCAGGCGCTCGGCGATCATCCGGATGATGACGTCGTCCGGCACCAGCGCACCGCGGTCCATGTAGCCCTTGGCCTCGCGACCGAGCGGGGTGCCGGCCGCGGCGGCCTCACGAAGCATGTCGCCGGTGGCCACGTGCGGCACGTTCCACTCGCGCGCGAGCTCGCGGGCCTGCGTCCCCTTGCCGGCGCCGGGCGGACCAAGAAAGGCAACACGCACCCTCAAGTCCTCGAGAACGCGCCCGAGCGCGACCGCGGTCGCTTGAGGAACCCTTCGTAGTTGCGCATGAGCAGATGCGACTCCATCTGCCGCACCGTGTCCAGGGCGACCCCGACCACGATCAGCAGACTGGTACCGCCGAAATAGAACGGCACATTGAAGCCACGAATCAGCATGTCCGGCAGCACCGAGATCAGGGCCAGGAACAGGGCGCCGGGCAGCGTGATGCGCGTGAGCGTGCGGTCGATGTACTCGGCGGTCTTCTTGCCCGGCCGGACCCCGGGAATGAACCCGCCGTACTTCTTCATGTTGTCGGCGAGATCGATCGGATTGAAGACGATCGCCGTGTAGAAGTAGGTGAAGAACACGATCAACGCCATGTACAGCACGGTATAGGTGAGCCGTCCCGGCGACAGCGCATCGGAGATCGCCTGCATCCAGGGATGCGGGGCGAACCGCGTCAGCGTGGCCGGGAACAGGATCAACGACGAGGCGAAGATCACGGGGATGACGCCGGCCGTGTTGATCCGCAGCGGGATGTGCGTGGACTGGCCGCCGTAGACGCGCCGGCCCACCACACGTTTGGCGTACTGAACCGGGATCTTGCGCTGGCCTTCCTGCATGAGCACCACGGCTGCGGTGACGAGCACCATGGCCGCCACGATGACGACAAAGGTGAAGAGGCTCATCTCGCGGTTCGTGATCAGCGTGTAGGAGGCGGCCACCGCGGACGGCAGGCGAACGGCGATGCCCGCGAAGATGATCAACGAGATGCCGTTGCCGACACCCTTCTCGGAGATCTGCTCGCCGATCCACATGATCAGTGCGGTGCCCGCCGTCAGCGTCACCATGGTGAGCAGGCGGAAGCCCCAACCGGGTGACGTCACGATGGCCACCCCGTCGGGTCTCATCGACTCGAGCCCGTAGGCGATGCCCAGCGACTGCACGATCGATAGCAGGATCGTGCCGTACCGCGTGTATTGCGTGATCTTCTTGCGGCCGGCCTCGCCCTCTTTGGCGAGCCGCTCGAGCGCCGGGATCACCACCGTCAGGAGCTGCAGGATGATCGACGCCGAGATATACGGCATGATGCCGAGCGCGAAGATCGACAGTCGGCGAAGGTTGCCGCCCGAGAACAGGTCGACCATGCCGAGCAGGTTGTTCTGCGCCTGGTCGAACACGCGGGCCAGCGCGTGCCCGTCGATGCCGGGTGTCGGCACGTGGGCGCCGACACGGTAGGCGATCAGCAACCCCGCCGTGATCAGAACGCGGCGCTTCAGCTCGGGGATCTTGAAGACGTTCTGAAAGCTCGCCAGGCCTTCGATCACGAGCCCGACACCGTCCGGCCGTCGAGGACTTCGACGCGCCCGCCCTTAGCCTCGATCTTCGCCTTCGCCGATTCGCTCACGGCGTGCACCCGCACGGTCAGCGCGTGTTCCACCTCGCCGCCGCCCAGGACCTTGATCCGTCCGCGCTCGCCGTTCTTGACCAGCCCCGCCTTGACGAGACCGTCGGGGTCGACCACGGCGTTGGCGCCGAACGAGCCCAGCGATTTGAGGTTCACGATCGCGTAATCCTCCCGGCCGCCGTGAGGGAGAAAGCCGCGCTTGGGCAGCCGCCGGTACAGCGGCATCTGGCCACCCTCGAAGCCGCCCCCCTTGCCGCCGCCGGAGCGCGCATTGTGTCCCTTATTGCCCTTCGTCGACGTCTTGCCGTGGCCGGAGCCCGGCCCGCGGCCCACACGCTTGCGGGACTTGACGGCGCCGGGCGCGGGTCGGAGATCACTGAGCTTCATGGCTCACCTGCAGCACGTGCGGCACCGCGGCGATCATGCCGCGGATCGTCGCCGTGTCGTCGTGCGAGACGGTCTGGTGCATGCGGCGAAGCCCGAGGGCCTTCAC
>Ga0114129_10000332_pt1 | contig 55123 bp, 69 predicted proteins | sample RhiMetdeltSRZDD1_FD_80071 | JGI IMG/M metagenome (GOLD analysis project Ga0114129, IMG submission 80071) | Populus rhizosphere microbial communities from Tennessee, USA - Rhizosphere MetaG P. deltoides SRZDD1 (version 2) (version 2) | ecosystem: Host-associated > Plants > Roots > Rhizosphere >...
AAAGCGCCCAACCCTTTTGATCCTGAAGTACGCCGCCGGCGATTTTAATTGTCTGCACCAGGACTTATACGGCGACATCGTCTTTCCTTTTCAAGTCACTTTCTTCTTGAGCCAGCGCGCAAGGGATTTTGACGGCGGCGAATTTGTGCTCGCAGAGCAACAGCCGCGGCGGCAGTCCCGCATCGAAGTGCTCGCCCCGAACCAGGGCGACGCGGTCATCTTTTCCGTTCATCATCGACCGGTTCGCGGCGCGCGCGGCGACTATCACGCCGCCCTTCGTCACGGCGTCAGCACCGTTCATTCGGGCGAGCGATACACCCTGGGAATCATATTTCACGACGCAAAGTAAGAAATCTGCCGTGGATTCGCGCAAGCGGGATTCACGGACCCTTGCATTGTTCTGACCTCAATGTGGAGTTCCGAGCATGCTTCCTCTGCTCAGGATTTCTATGAGGGGGAAACGATCCGAATTTGTTGTGGGGTTTTCGACGGGGTTAACTAGGTCATTGAAAGAAGATTGACCGGCGTAATCTCCGGCCAATCTTTATGAATCGTCGTTCAGAAAACTCAGCATTTCAAAGCGATCGCGCGCAGTGAATTTACCTTCGATCCTGACATGAGCGCCAGCCCGCAGAGTTCGGAAACGCTCCCTATCGGAGTCTCGCACATACTCTGAAAGGAGCACCGAGACCAGCGGGCCAGATTGATCATCGAGCTCGAAAGAATTGTCGCGCCGGTTTACACTCTCCACTCTCCCGGTCAGAGTCTCAATCCGCGAAGCTGAGCTTGGAACCGTGGAGTTTTCTTGGATGCGAATCAAATCCGCATATGAATCACCCCGCGAATTCCGCTTTACTTGCATGGCTACGACGTCACCGGGTTTTAGTCGCGCCACCGGATATTCGCGGCCGCGATAGAGCACCTGCGCATCCGTGCTAAACGCGACGACTGACCGATCGCTCTTGTTTGGACGCAAGTAGATGCGCCGCGCAGAAAGTTCCACGCGCTCGACTTCGCCGACAACGTCATCCTGGCCTTCTTCAATCGTCGGTCGACCGATCAGCGCGATATTTTCCATGCAGCCAGGAACGCCGATCAAAACCATCAGCAGCGCCACTAGCGACGCCGCGCGAACCATGAGCTTCACCGGCAGCTGCTAGTAAAGAATCGAGCCTTTCTCGATCTGCGCTTTACGAGCCTCATATTCTCTACGAGATATTCGTTCGTTCCTATAGTCAGCTTCGAGTCTTTCCATTTGGTTATGAGCGTTGATCTCGTAGCCTGCTCCGGTCGCCAAACTTCCCACCGCCGCTCCACCGAGGAAGGCGCAACCACTTTGAGTGAGACCAATCAAAAGTGCTAGCGCCAAAATTGTTTTATTCATGTTCAACCTCCTTGCGACATTCTCGCCAAGTCGGATAGCCAATAGCGCAAGGCTCATGCCATTGCGGATAGAACGAATTTTTCTTTGATTACTGGCGATTCTTGCTCCGTTCTTGAGCATTCCAGCGGAGAGCGGCAGTAAATATCCTACAAGGATGTCAGGATTTACGCCGAATAGATGGGCTTCGAACTCATGAAAACATCCGCATCGGGGTATGCGGATCGAGGATCTGGCTTTCATAACTCGACTACCCTTGTTAGCTGATCGCAGTCTATCAAATCCACCTCCGTAGAGACGGTGAACCTCTTCCAATGGTCGAATCTTACTTAACAGATCGTCTTCGACCGGCACTTGGATGATCCGTGAGAGGTCACGAGATTAAGAAAAGCAAAAGGCAAAGGATCGGACGTCTACGATTCGACTGTCTTTGTTGATTCGGCAACGAACCCTCGCGTTTCCGGAATTCCGGAAATGTAGACAAACAAGAAAAGGTTGGCGTCCCCTTTAATTTCGCTCTTCAATTTTGCACAATTCGATAGAAAGCCAAAAAAATTCAGAAGAATGTCCTGGGAGAGCTTGCTCCTTCGTCGTATGAATGAAGCGCAACAAAAACCGTAAATATAAGGAGAAAATATGAGCACACAGACGAAGTCTGAATACATGTTGTTGTTCCGCGGCACGGATTGGCACAAGGGCCTGTCACCCGAAGAGATCCAGGAGGTTGTGAAACAAATGTACGCCTGGCTTGACCGCTTGACGGCGGAGGGCAAGGCGAAAGCGGGGAAACCCCTCTTCCCGGAGGGCAAAATCGTTTCACAGAAGAAAGGCCGTTCCGTCGCGGACGGCCCGTTTGCCGAATCCAAGGAGGCGATCGGTGGCTTTTTCTTGCTCGAGGTGGGTAGCCTCGAAGAGGCTGCAGAAATCGCCAAAGATTTTCCCGGCCTGAACTATGGTGCGACGGTGGAAGTTAGGCCCGTAGCGCCTGAATGCCCGCTGGCGCTGCGCCCGAGCGAAAAGGTTGCCGCGCAACCGGCGCGAGCGAGCGCGTAAGCTTTCAGCTCTGAAAGCGAATGACGCATTCCGAAATTACCTGCGCAGCTCCACCAGCCGGGGAAGTTACTCAGGTGGTGGAGCATTTTTTTCGTCACGAGGCGGGAAAGATGATCTCGACGCTAACGAGGATTTTCGGCCTCGAACACTTGAACCGGGCCGAGGACGTCGTGCAGGAAACGTTGGCGAGGGCGTTGCAGACCTGGCCCTATTACGGAATCCCGAAAAATCCTTCGGCGTGGATCACGCAGGTGGCGAAAAATCTCGCCCTCGATCTGATCCGGCGCGACAAAGTCTTTCGCATCAAAGAAAATGAGATCGCTCATTTGATGGAGCAGCTCTCTGCAGACTCCAATCCTGTCGTTGCCGAGTCAGGGAAGAATGGCATCACGGATGACCGTTTGCGCATGATGTTCACATGTTGTCATCCGCTCATTCCGCAGGAGATGCAGGTCGCGCTCGCGCTCAAAACTCTTTGCGGGTTCAGCGCCGCGGAAATCGCCCGAGCCTTTCTTACTTCGGAAGCGGCGATCGCCAAGCGGTTAACGCGGGCCAAACAAAGAATCCGTGAAGCGCGCATTGCATTCGAAATTCCGGTCGGGAAAGAATTGACCCGACGCTTGGACGGCGTGCTGCAATCGCTCTACCTGCTTTTCAACGAAGGTTACAAAGCTTCAGGCGGCGAGCACTTGATCCGGGCCGACCTTTGTCATGAAGCGATTCGTCTGACCGCGTTGCTGGCCGAACACCTTGCCGGCAATCAACCGCGTTCTCACGCGCTGCTTGCCCTGATGTTGTTGAACGGCTCGCGCTTGCCGGCGCGCGTCGACCGCAGCGGCAACATTCTTCGCCTCGAGGAGCAGAACCGATCGCAGTGGGATCAGGCAATGATTGCCCGCGGCTTGTATCACCTCATGCAATCCACTGCCGGGGAAGAAGCAAGCGAGTATCATCTTCAAGCCGCCATCGCCGCCTGCCACTGCGCGGCGCAGGATTACGACTCCACCGACTGGCCGCGTATTCTGTCGCTTTACGACCGATTGATCGAATTGGACGATTCCCCCATCGTCGCCCTGAATCGAGCCGTAGCCATCGCCAACGTTCACGGGCCGAGAGCAGGCATCAAAGCGGTCGAGGCCATCCACAACCGCCAGCAGCTGGATTGTTATTATCTGCTCTACGCGGTTCTGGGCGAGTTCGAGGCGGATTTAGACCATCGCCAGGCTGCGATGAAGCATTTTCGAAAAGCGCTTGAATTGGCCACGATTCAGTCGGAACAGATGTTCCTGTCAAAAAAAATTCAGGAGCTCGACGACACCGACACCAAGGACGTCCGTCGAGAATGGTCCTGAGATCTATGGAGGGAGGTTGTCTCTGTGGCGCCGTGCGCTATCGTGCGTACGGCGAAGCGTATGGGATCACACATTGCCACTGCAGAACTTGCAGGCGCGCGAGCGGCGCGCCGTTTGTTACGTGGGCGGGATTCGATACCGACAAATTCACGTTCGTTCATGGCCAGCCAGCTTCGTACGTTTCATCTGCGAATGTGGTGCGCACCTTTTGTGGCGAATGCGGTACCGCATTGACCTATCAGCGCTCCGACTTGCCCGGGTCCATCGACGTAACGCTTGGAAGTATGGATGACGCGGAAGCGCTGAGGCCACAAGATCATACCTGGACCGAGAGCCAGCTTTCCTGGATCTCCCTGGGGGATGAACTTCCCAAGTATGCTCGCGAGAGAAAGCTCGAATGAAATTACTAGACGTATAAGACCCTTTTGTTTTCTCTATTTTCATTTCCGCAGAAATCATCGCAATTAACACGTAATTAAGGCACGCCCATATTTCGGCGCCCGCCGACCAATCGGCGGAGCTCAGTCACGTCCTTTTCGTGCTTACGCGTAACATGAATTTCTCCAAGTAACTGTACGTGCGGCGCTTCTGCCAATTTTCCGCTCCATTCATGGACTGGCACAGGCCTTGTAGTAAAAGAAGAGTCATAACAGCTCTTCAGCCATCGAAACTTATTCGAACGAGGAGGAATTATGTCTCTTTTGCTTGCAGGGAAAACAGCGTTGGTGACAGGAAGCTCACGTGGCATCGGACGGGCGATCGCGGAGAGTCTCGCCGCCGAGGGAGCGGCGGTTGTTATAAACTACGCTCGGAATAAACAACCGGCGGAAGCGGTGGTAAATAACATTCTTGGGAGGGGTGGCAGGGCAATAGCGATCGGGACCGATATTTCGAAATCCGCGGAGGTGCGGCGATTGTTCAGCGAAGCCGAAAAAGCGATGGGACGTCTCGACATCGTTGTTGCCAATGCCGGAGTGCACATTTCTAAACCGTTCATCGAAAACACCGAGGCGGATTACGACCATATTTTCGACACCAACACCAAGGGCGTGTTTTTCACGTTGCAAGAGGCCGCTCGCCGCGTGCGTGACGGAGGGCGCATCGTCGTCGTCTCGACGGGCGGCACGAAAATGCATTTCGCCAACATGTCGCTCTATCTCGGAAGCAAAGGAGCCATCGAACAGTTTGCTCGCTCTTTGTCGCTCGAACTCGGACCGCGCAATGTTACGGTAAACATTCTGTCACCGGGATTTACCGATACGGACATGCTTCCCGAGCAGTACCGCGAGTACGGCGCGAGTCTGTCGCCCTTCAATCGCGTGGGCACGGTTAAGGATGTGGCCGACGTAGCTGCTTTCCTTGCAAGCGATGCCGCACGCTGGGTGACCGGCCAAAATTTACAAGCGGGCGGCGTCGTCTGAGTGGATGACCCGAGTTCGCCTGATTTTTAGCAGGGACAGGATTTGAAGAAGGAAGGGACTTATGAAATTTTCACTTGTACCATTGCTGCTCACGGGACAAAGCGTTTCCACGGAAGCTCGCCAGGCTCTGCGCGAGAACCGGCTGAAAGACGCTGCGGAGATTTTAATGGAACAGTACGGCTTGAGCTGTGCTGAAGCCGGCGAGTTGGTCGACGTTTCGGCGTGCGAGCAGTGAAACAATAAGGAGTCGGGAGGTTTTCCAAAGACCTAAATCGGGGAACAATAATTGACTAAATCAGTCGAGCAAGAAATGGGAACGATGAAGATGAATAGGCAAGTCAGATTGGTTTCCCGGCCAGTCGGCTTCCCCAAAGGGTCCGATTTCGAAATGGTGGAGGTTCCAGTGTCGGAGCCGAGCGAAGGGGAAGTGCTGACGCGCACGCTTTATCTCTCACTCGATCCTTATATGCGTGGTCGGATGAGCGACGCCAAATCATATTCCGCGCCAGTCCCGATTGGCGGGGTCATGGTCGGCCGGACAATCGGCGAAGTCGTTGCCTCGCGCGATTTAGGCTTTGCCGCCGGCGACATTGTCATTGGTTTCGGCAACTGGCAGGACTACGCGACTCTTCGAGGTAAGACGCTGCGCAAACTAGATCCGGCATTGGTGCCGGTCACGACGGCGCTCGGCGTGCTCGGTATGCCCGGCCACACCGCATATGTCGGTCTGCTCGATATCGGCCAACCACGGCCTGGCGAGACCGTGGTCGTCTCGGCTGCCTCCGGCGCAGTCGGTTCGCTGGTTGGCCAGATCGCCAAAATCAAAGGCTGCCACGTCGTCGGCATTGCTGGCGGTGAAGCGAAGTGCCGCTATGTGGTTGACGAGCTCGGATTCGATGCTTGTATCGATCATCGCGCGCTGGATTTCGCCCACGCGCTCGCGCGTACGTGCCCGAAAGGCATCGACGTGAATTTCGAAAATGTCGGCGGCGCCGTGCTGCAAGCAATCTGGCCTTTGCTCAACGATTTCGCGCGAGTGGTCGTCTGCGGTCTCATCGCGCAGTACAACGACGTCACCCCGACTCCTAGCCCGGACGTTAGGTCCGTGCTGATCAAGCGTCTCACGGTGCGCGGTTTTATCATCACCGATCACAGCGACCGGCTGGACGACTTCCTACGCGATGTTTCTGCCTGGCTACGCGAGGGGCGCATCAAGTATCGCGAGGATATCGTCAATGGATTGGAACACGCGCCAGAAGCGTTCATCGGGCTTTTGCAAGGGCGCAATTTCGGCAAGCTGATCATCCGCGTCGCGCCGTAAAGAAGACCATTGGCGCGAAAGGCTACCGCTTTGGCCCGGCTTCCCTATCAGTACGGGGTTTCGGATTTTCTAACCGTGCTGATGACGAGCGGACTATTGTTGCAGGCCCAGCGTCAATTGACCCAGAGCGAAACCGCGGCGACGACTGCTCCTGTTGCGGTTTACAAAGCTTTGGGCGGCGCCTGGCAATGATGAAACAAAAGGATATCCTCGAAGTCTCCAAGAAGCCATCATATCGGCGCGTGCCGACCTATCGTCACGCACCATCGTCTCTGTAAGACACGCCACTCAATCCGACGATCAAAATTTCTAGCATTCTGGCTTACTTCTCGCGTCCCGTTCGGTAATCGGGTTTGGCACACGGCTTGCCCTAGTGACCAATCAAGAGAACAAGGAATCATGGTGGTTGTCATGAAAATCTCTATTTTTGCAGCTCTGCTTCTCCTCGGAACTGAGTTAATGGTTCGCGTGTCGGTTCAAGGTGTCGAGCAGGCGATCTTTTCGACCGTGATCGAATGGACCGTCAACCGAATGAAAGCGGCGCGTAACTTTCTCAGGTGACGCCGGAGGATTTGGGTCGCCAGGCTTCCATCAGAGACAACGATGATGTTCGAGAATCGCACATGGTTTTTGCCAGCGATCGCGCCCGTAGATATGCCGATTGGATTAAATCATCTGGATTCGGATTTTTGTTGGTGTGATCCGATTGTCGAGCTGGATGAGAACGGCACGGAAGTCGTGCTCCACAGACAGGTCACTTGGAACTGAAGTGGAGAACGCGCGATGACACTTAAAAACAAGATTTATTTGGCAATCACTTACACCCTAGCCTTCATCGGTCAATGGATTTTCCTCGGTTACCTAGCGGCTACGGCCGTGCAGGCCGCGGAGCCAAAGGCCGCTCCCTCAACTCTCGGGCTTGGGCGGCATTCATTGAACATTGTTTCGTTGTCGCCGGTGATCGCGCAAGGCGGGACGGTGGGGGCGCTGGTTGTTGTTTACGACGATCCATCCACCACGAGGCCGGAGGATTACGTCGAATTATACGAACGTGACGGCGAGCTGGTAGCCGTTGGTTGGTTTGACCGGTTCGGAATCCAGCGTATGGCGATAGATCGGGTATTCGTGGACGGCGGAGATAAACTTCAAGGGGTGTTTGTGGCGATTGTGGATGGTGAGTCCGTATAAGGTGTCGGCTTCCACTCATGCTGAAAATCACAACTCTCAACGACCCTGGGCGCACCTCATTCGAGCTTGAAGGAAGACTTACGGGAGCGTGGGTTGAGGAATTGAAAACCTGCTGGCAGCAGGCAGTCGCCGCCAATCAGCAGGTCGGCGTTAGGTTAAAGGAAGTGACGTTTGTCGATGAGACGGGGAAAAAGCTGTTGGCCGATATGCATCGGCAAGGAGTGACGCTTGCGGCCGAAGGATGCATGACTAAAGCGATTATCGAAGAGATTATACGGGGAGAAAGCTTATGACTGCGCATATCGAGGATATAGACGACAGTAATTTTGCGAAGGTCGTTTTGGGATCGAGCCGGCCGGTTTTGGTGGATTTCTGGGCGCAGTGGTGTGCGCCATGCCGGGCACTTGCCCCCATTGTTGAAGCGGTTGCCGAGCGCTACGCAGAGAACGCGCAGGTGGTGAAGCTAAACATCGATCGTAACCCTTCTGTCGTCGAGAAATTTCGGATCGAGGCGATACCGACTTTGATTGTTTTCCAAGATGGCGAGGAAAAGGAGCGCATCATCGGCCCGGTGAGTCAAGACGCGATCGCACGCGCGATCGATGCGCACCTCGGCAGCGCGATAAATTAGGAGGCTAATATGGAGTGGCAAAGCGCTGGATCTAAAATCGAAAGAGACGAGGGCGGTCCGGCCAATGACGAGAAGATCGCCTCGCTGTTTCAACCGGACTTTCTGCTGTCGGCGCAGTATTTTGGAAATCTGCGCAAGACTCTCTTAGAACCAGAGAAAAAACTCATGTTCGCGATCTTGGAGGACGCGATTAGTTGTTACCAAAGCAATCTAACGGCGCACAGCGTGAGAGGTAAGAGGTTCTTTGAGGAGACTAAGAGCTGGATCGTCGCAGTCGGGGGCGATTGGATTTTCTCCTTTGAAAATGTCTGTGAAGCTTTGGGGCTCAACCCTCAATATGTGCGTCAGGGGTTGCTTCGGTGGGCGGAGAAATATCGACAGAAGCATTTTGATCGCGAAGCTTGGAAAGGAAAGAAGCTAGCTGGATGAAACCGCGCGGATAGTTTGCAGACTAGCCGAGAGCAATCATTGTTTGAGGAGGAATGGCAATGAATTCTTGGGAATGGATCTTTCGACAAAGCAAAGTGAACGATGGCGGATACGATGGTGAGCGGCTTACGGTACAAAATTGGGACTGGCCGCGCGACACCTGGTTGCAAAAGCGTCTGCGTTATCTCCGCCGCGGCAACGGCAGACATTCCAGGGAATTAACCGAAGAAACCTTGCGACAGACGTATCAGTAAGGCGAGTGATATGAAAATTGCACAAATCGATTGGCTGATCTTCTGGCACGCGTTGAATCCACAGGATTCGGCTAGTCGGAATCGTTGGCTCCGACGCTGGGTTTTTGCGGACGACGGGGTGAGCTTGTCCATGCAGCTCGTGCCTCCGGAGACGACAAGCTCCAATCCCGCCGACGCCTACGAGGCTGTGGCAAGGACGCCGTGGACCATGACCATGCTACAGCGGGCGCCGCTCGGTTCGGAAGCGCCATCCGAACTTAACGAAAGCACCGTCGTCTAATCTCCTGCGCCGTCCACGCCCAGTTGTCCGCTAAAATTCGAGGATAGCCATGATTTGCCAGCGATGTATGAAAAATGAAAGAGCCGCGTACCGAGCCTCCAGCGATGTGATGGGCATGAACGTGTGCGCATCCTGTGCCGCCGAGGCGTGGGGGTTGGGACTTACCATCGAAATTTTGAGAGAAGGACGAGCAAGCAAAACCGATGCGAGCTATGGGCACCTCAACGGCATCCCTAACCCGGTCGTTGCCCTAGGGATGAGGCAACACCGCCGCAACTGAACGACAGTCTTAGGGTGCGGGCAGTGTTCGAGGATTCCTCCCGTATGAACATAATCACCAATCGGGCCACTTTTAGGATTTTGATTTCTTCCGGCTCATGCCCTTCCGATTCGCTTCTCCGATCGCAGGCGCCGACGAAAATCTCTGTTGTTAAGGTAGAGCGGTGGTGACATAATTCGCTTTCAACGAGCGAGTTATCGCTCCGCGCCGGCTGATTCGGCGGTATGGTGGTATCCAATGGCTTTGGATCAGGGTCTCAGCTACACGATGTACTTGGAGGTTTATCTCCAAGCAGCGGTGGTGCGAGGTGTCTTAGCGACAAACCAAGATCGCTTGAGCAGTTTTTTAATCGTTCGGCAGGGCGAAGAGGTATTCTCGTTAAGGGACGCCACTCTGGAGAGCTTCAATCGAAAAGCCATATCGGTGGGAGCCGATGAATATCTCATTTACATGCAAGAGGTATTTTTGATTGCCGATTTAGGCTCCGAAGGCCGAACGCGGCAATCGGGCATTGACAGTTTGTATGTCAAAAAGGATAGGAGCAAAGCGCTGTTCAGCGTTGGCCCGTACTTACTGCAGGGCAACGTTCACTTGCTTCCCGGAAGCGCGCTGCACGATCTATTGATGGAAAAAAGTCACTTTCTCCCGGTGACCGAGGCGACGTTAGTAGATCGACAAGATATTGGGCCGCGCACTTACTTAGTCAATCGTGCCAAGATTGGATTCATGACCGCGATCGGGGACGGTTTGATCGAATTCTGAGAACACGAAGTAGTGTCATCTTTGTATCCGCGGCGGCCCATGCCAGTGACCCTGACCGCCGAGGAGTTCATGATCGCGGATGCGGAGAATAGGTTCACTCACCGAGGCGATTTTCTTTTATGAACATTCCGACGGAGATCAATCATTTCAAATCGCGTGGGGTCGTGCGCATCACATGGGAGGATGGTCACGTGGGGGAGTATGCGCAGGCCTATTTGCGTGGGTATTGTCCTTGCGCGCTTTGCCAGGGCCATGGCGCCCAAAGACGCTTTATCGATGTGCCGGACGCGAGGCTCGAGGAAATCCGCGGGGTCGGCAATTACGCGATCGAGCTGCGCTGGCACGACGGTCATAGCACTGGCATTTATACATACGACTACCTCAGATCTCTCTGTCCCTGCGGGAGTTGCGCAGCCGAGCGAACGCGCGGCGTGTAGTTCCGCACGAAATCTTGGCTATTACAAATGACTTGGCCAAGCGCGACCGCAAAATTTGCGGCCCGTCGACGCTTGACATAACAACCGGTAATTTTTACTCTCCATTCTTGTCGAAAACACTGATATTTAGTGTTTGTCGCCGCCGTGCGAGAGTGGCGGAACTGGCAGACGCACTAGACTTAGGATCTAGCGGGCAACCGTGGGGGTTCGAGTCCCCCCTCTCGCACCACAATTTCCAAAGAATGCAGAGGCAGTTGTGTTGCTGGGAAATTGGAGTGCCGCGCTTGGCGCCGATGGGCCTGGAGTTGACTTAACCGTGGTCGCATCGACAGCGGAAGCGCCATTGGTTGGTTGAAATATGAAGATCGATATCGATGAACTGGGCCCCGTGCAGCGAAAGGTTCGGGTGGAGCTCCCGGCCGAGACGGTCGCGGGTGAGTTTTCGCGTGCGTATAAGAATCTTGGCCAGCGAGTTCGGGTAAAGGGCTTTCGCACCGGCAAGATTCCTCGAACCGTTTTGCAGGGCATCTACGGGGATGAGGTGAAAAGCGAAGTCAGATCTCATCTCGTGGAGGAGTCCTTGGGAGAAGTTATCAAGGAACGCGGCTTACAGGTCGTATCGCGTCCGGAAGTGGAAGCCAACGAGCTCGCCGAGGGCGGCGCATTTTCTTTTTCTGCGATATTTGAAGTCAAGCCCGAGATCAAAGTCAAAGATTATCTCGGTGTTGAGGTCGAACGGGTAAGACTGTCCGTCACTGACTCTCAGGTCGAGGCGGCGTTGCGACGATTGCAGGAAGGCCACGCGCGTCTAGAACCAATCGAGGGCCGCGACATCGTTCAAAAGGGCGACTTCGTGACACTGGATTTCGAGGGGTCGATCGCCGGTAAGACCTTTTCTGGCAGCAAGGGTGAAAATTATCTCGTCGAAATCGGCGGAGGACGCGCGCTCCCCCAATTCGAAAATGCAGTCACTGGACTAAAGAAGGCCGAACGCCAAACGGTGCAGGTGAACTATCCGGAAGATTACCCTAATAAGGATATTGCGGGGAAAGCGGTCGAGTTTTCGGTGGTGGTGCGCGAAATCAAAGAGAAGGTATTACCCGTGCTCGACGATGAATTCGCCAAAGATCACGGTGAATGCGGTTCACTGGATGAACTCAAGTCACGAATTCGCATGCGCCTGGAGGACGAGCTCAAACGCTATCAGGACGAGGACCTCAAGGAGAAAATACTCAGCCGTCTACTCGAATCGCATTCCTTTACGACACCGCTATCGATGATCGAGCGACAAACAAGATATCTGATGGAGCGATATCAGAATGAACCTAGCCAAGGCGGCTCGGACACCAATGCGCCGCGGATGGAAGAGGCCCGCAAAACGCTTGAAGCTCGAGCCGCGCGCCAAGTTCAAGCGACCTTGCTGGTCGAAAAGATTTCTCAGCTCGAAAATATTGCCGTTACAGACAAGGATGTTCAGGCTCAAGTAGACAATCTGGCGCGAGCGGCCGGTGATCGCGCGAAAACCGTGCGTGAAGTTTACTCGCGGGCCGATTCTCGGGATGAGTTACGCGCCCAGTTAGTGTTCGATCGAACTCTCGGATTTTTACTTGAGCGCGCGAAGATAAAAGATGTCGATCCGCCTATTTCTAAGGTTGATGAGCAAGCCGAAAAAAGATAGAATGCAAACTGTGAACGAGGGGTTTAGCTACACATGAATTTCATCCCCATTGTCGTCGAGCAAACGGGCCGTGGCGAACGAGCTTATGATATTTATTCACGCCTCCTTAAAGACCGAATCGTCTTTCTCGGATCGGTCATAACCGACGACGTCGCCAACCTCGTAACCGCCCAACTCCTCTTTCTCGAATCCGAAGATCCCGAACGCGATATTTTCTTTTACATCAACAGCCCCGGCGGTTCGGTAACTGCCGGCCTGGCGATCTATGATACGATGCAGTATGTCCGGCCGCAGATTTCAACGGTATGTGTCGGACAAGCCGCGAGCATGGGTGCCGTGTTGTTGGCAGCTGGTACCAAGGCCAAACGCTTTGCGCTGCCTCACTCGCGCATCATGATTCACCAACCCTTGGGCGGTTTCCAAGGCCAAGCTGCTGACATTGATATCCAAGCTCGTGAGATTCTTCGAATGCGCGAAGAGTTGAACAATATATTAATGAAGCACACTGGACAAAGTTTAAAAAAGATAGAAAAAGATACCGATCGCGATATGTTTATGAGCGGCAAGCAGGCCCAGGAATATGGGTTGGTTGACGAAGTCATAGCGTCTCGGCCGGATTCAAGTATCAAAAAGTAGTTGTTGAACCGGGGGTGCCATGGCAAAGCACGGTGAACACGGATCAGGCAATCTTGTCTGTTCGTTCTGCGGGAAGAGTCAAGACGAGGTGCGTAAGTTAATCGCCGGTCCGACCGTCTACATCTGTGATGAATGCATCGATCTCTGCAACGACATCATCGCTGAAGAATGCGACCACGATGAGAATATCAGCTCTTCGTCAAATGTGCCAAAACCCGCGGAAATCAAACGGGTTCTTGATCAATACGTAATCGGGCAAGAGCGCGCCAAGAAGATCTTGGCCGTGGCGGTTCACAATCACTACAAGCGCATCGATAGCCAAATGGTGACGGGTGATGTGGAGCTCCAAAAGAGCAATATTTTGCTGCTCGGCCCCACTGGATCCGGGAAAACCCTTCTAGCTCAAACCCTGGCCCGTTTCCTGCAAGTGCCATTTACCATCGCCGACGCCACTAGTTTAACGGAGGCGGGATATGTAGGCGAGGACGTTGAGAACATCATTCTCAATCTTCTTCAGGCCGCCGATTACGATGTCGAGAAGGCGCAGCGCGGCATCGTCTATATAGATGAGATCGATAAGATCTCACGAAAATCGGATAATCCGTCGATTACACGAGATGTGTCGGGAGAAGGAGTTCAGCAGGCGCTTTTGAAGATCATCGAAGGAACCATGGCGAGCGTGCCGCCAAAAGGGGGACGAAAACATCCGCAGCAGGAATTTCTTCAAGTGGATACCACGAATATTCTTTTCATCTGCGGCGGTGCTTTTGTCGGACTGGATGACATCATTCGCAAACGCACAGGCCGTAAGCGGATGGGATTCGGTGGCCAATTGGAGGATAAAGACGGACGGCGCTCGACCGATTTGCTGCACGATGTTCAAACTGAGGATTTGTTGAAATTCGGACTGATCCCCGAGTTCATTGGGCGCTTGCCGGTTATCGCAACTCTGGACGAGTTGGATGACTCAGCCCTGGTACGGATTTTGAAGGAACCCAAAAATGCTCTAACCAAGCAATACTCGAAACTATTTGAAATGGAGTCGGTGCATCTTAAGTTTACCGAAGAGGCGCTTCGAGCCATTGCTCGCGACGCCATGAAGAGGAAATCCGGTGCACGCGGACTACGAGCGATCATGGAAAATATCATGTTAGAGATAATGTACGATATGCCATCACAGCCGAACATCAAAGAAGTGGTGATATCCGAGGATGTCGTGGAAAGACATGAACCTCCGATCGTCGTATACACCAAGGCCGCAGAGAGCGCTTAGGAGGGGGAACGGTTATGCTATTTCGGAACGATAAGAAAGACGACAAAGAACCAATGTCGGGCCCGACGCGGGTGCCTTTACTTCCATTGAGGGACATTATCGTTTTTCCCCATATGGTGGTCCCGCTTTTTGTCGGCCGGCAACGGTCCATCAAAGCGCTCGAAGACGCCACCCAGAAGCAAAGCCTTATATTTTTGTCCTCGCAAAAGGACGCCAAGACCAATGATCCGAATGAAGACGATATCTATAAGATCGGTACTCTGGGGTCGGTTGTTCAAATGCTCAAGCTTCCTGACGGCACGGTCAAGGTTTTAATTGAAGGCAAGAAGAGGGCAAGGGTTGCGCGGTTCGTTTCGAATCCGGATTTCTTTCTGGTTGAAGTCGAGGAGGCCCCGGAAGTTGTCGAACGAAACACCGAAGTCGAAGCGCTGGTCCGTGAAGTTCACACCACGTTCGAGAATTATGTCAAGCTAAAGAAAAAGATTCCCCCAGAAATGGTCATGTCCGTCTCTTCCATCGACGATCCCGGGCGATTGGGGGATACGATCGTCGCCCATCTTGGCATCAAGCTAGAAGACAGGCAAAACCTTCTCGAAACCTTCAATGCGGCAGAACGGCTGGAAAAAGTGCTCGGCCATATGCGCGCGGAGATAGAAATTCTCGAGGTCGAACGGCGGATTCGCTCGCGCGTAAAAAAACAAATGGAGCGCTCGCAAAAAGAGTATTACCTGAACGAACAGATGCGAGCGATTCAAAAGGAACTCGGCGAGAAGGATGAGTTCAAAAATGAGATTCAAGAAATCGAAGACAAACTCAAGCAGAAAAAACTCTCTGCGGAAGCCAAGGACAAGGTAGAAAAAGAACTAAAAAAACTCAAGATGATGTCGCCCATGTCGGCGGAAGCGACCGTGGTACGAAACTACATCGACTGGATTGTCAGCCTGCCGTGGAATGAGTTCACCGACGACAAGCTCGACATCAATGAGGCTGAGCGCGTCTTAGAGGATGATCACTACGGTTTAGAAAAAGTGAAGGAGCGCATCCTCGAATACCTTGCGGTTCAAAGCTTGGTCGGCAAAATCAAAGGTCCCATCCTTTGTTTGGTCGGACCTCCGGGGGTTGGCAAGACTTCACTGGGCCGGTCGATCGCACGGGCAACCGGCAGAAAATTCATCCGAGTTTCGCTCGGCGGCGTGAGGGACGAGGCGGAAATCCGCGGTCACCGGCGCACTTATATCGGCGCTCTGCCCGGAAAAATTATTCAGTCGATGAAAAAGGCGGGTTCGAGCAATCCGGTTTTCTTGATGGATGAGATCGACAAGATGTCTACAGATTTTCGCGGCGATCCGTCTTCGGCGTTGCTCGAAGTTTTAGACCCAGAACAAAATACGACGTTTAACGATCATTATCTTGATCTCGACTATGATCTTTCTAAGGTGATGTTCATTACGACGGCAAATACCTTAGATCGTATTCCGCGTCCTTTACAGGATCGCATGGAAATCATCCGGATTGCCGGCTACACCGAATTGGAAAAGCTGAGTATCGCCAAGAAATACCTAATGGAGAAACAGAAGGAAGCAAACGGCCTGACGAAGGAAAACTTGGATTTCACGGATAACGCGATTCTCGGTGTGATTCGCCACTACACCAAGGAAGCGGGTGTGCGTAATCTCGAACGCGAGATCGCCTCCATTTGTCGTAAAGTTGCCGTGGAAGTCGTGCGTAAGGACCGCAACGCGCACATTCAAATTGGCGGCAAAAGCCTCCATAAGTATCTAGGGCCGATTAAATTCCGTTATGGAAAAGCAGAAGCCGAAGTCAAAATCGGAGTTACGACCGGGTTGGCTTGGACGGAACTTGGCGGGGAACTCCTGGCGACCGAGGTGACGATCATGCCAGGTAAAGGCCAGCTGATTATTACCGGAAAGCTGGGCGATGTGATGCAAGAGTCGGCGCAGGCGGCAATGAGTTATGTTCGCTCTCGCGGCGCCGAGTTGGGTTTGGAGAAGGATTTTTATCAGAAGCTTGACGTTCATATCCACGTACCCGAAGGCGCCATTCCGAAAGACGGCCCGTCGGCGGGCATCACGATGGCGACTTCTCTGGTTTCGGCGCTGATGAAGATTCCAGTTCACAATGATTTGGCGATGACCGGTGAAATCACTTTGCGAGGAACCGTACTGCCAATCGGTGGACTGAAGGAAAAGGTTTTGGCCGCTCACCGAGCCGGAATAAAAAAGGTCCTGATTCCCGCAGAGAACGAAAAAGACATCGAAGAAATTCCTGCGACAGTTCTCAAGACGGTTGAGCTGGAACTGGTTTCTCACATGGACCAGGTCCTGAAAAAGGCGCTTGTGGTCGACGATCCTGATAGTCTGTTTAGAAATGTCCGCGCCGAAGCGCAATCTAAAGACGAAGCGCCGCCGTTTGCAGAAAAGGTTGACGAAGTTCCTGCTTCTGAAATTCTGCCCCAATAGTAGTTTTCCAACTCAGTGTTAGAATGCCGGGTGGTTTGACACCCGGCATTCGTGCTGTTATAAAATTCCATTCGCTCGTACCCAAACATCGCGCGTAGGTTCGAGGGAAACCACAGCGTGCTCTTCCGACATGCGGCAACGAACTAGCTCGGATAAGGGTGGAATGATTGGAAGAAAGGTTTGCGAGAACATCGCTCGCACGCCAAATGACGGGGACAAGTGAAGACTTCCTCATTTGGTTCGTCGCGGCGTAGACCTCGCAAGGGATAGAAAAGAGAACTACCAAAGGTCAAAAAACAAGAACTAATCGCTCCTTCTGGGCCGCGAAGTTTAAGGGCTGGAAAATCTTGCTTGATTTCCTTCGCCAGGTGTTTTTGCGGCAGAGAGCCCGGCGGAACCAGTGGGATGCGGCATCTTTCGAAAAATCCTCGAGCATATCTTGATCGAGCGTTTCACGCGGAGGGGCGGTTAGCTCAGCGGGAGAGCATCGGCCTTACAAGCCGGGGGTCACAGGTTCAAATCCTGTACCGCCCACCAGATGTTGCGGCTAGGTAATTGATATCGGGGTCGTAGTTCAGTTGGTTAGAACGCCGGCCTGTCACGCCGGAGGTCGCGAGTTCGAGTCTCGTCGGCCCCGCCATTTTCCCGCAAGTGGGCGGAGAGATTTTTGATTAAAGGAGATCGCGGCTATGAATAGGCATGAAGCGCTATCCCAGCGGCGATGGTACGTTGTCGATGCTCAGGGGAAGGTACTCGGGCGGTTAGCCACTGAAATCGCCAAAGTCCTGCGCGGAAAAAATAAGCCGATTTTCACGCCGAATCAGGACGCGGGAGACTTCGTCATCGTCGTCAATGCGCGCGGCGTCAAGCTCACGGGCACGAAATTAGAGAAGAAGATTTATTATCGACACACCGAGTATCCCGGCGGCATCAGGGAGAGAACTGCAGCCGAAATGTTGGAAGAAAAGCCGGAGGAGGTCGTCAAGCTCGCGGTGAAGGGAATGTTGCCGAAGAACCGTTTGAGCCGCAAATTGGTAACCAAGCTGAAAATATATGCGGGTCCAGAGCACCCGCATGGAGCGCAAAAGCCTGAGCCTCTGGAATCCTAGCATAGGAGTGGAGAAAGATGGCTGAAAAGGTATTTACCGCAACGGGACGTCGGAAAACTTCTGTGGCTCGCGTTTTTCTTAAGCCGGGTAAGGGTAAAATTACGATCAACAATAAATCCTTGCAAGACTATTTTGGTCGTGAAACGGCTCGGATGATTGTACTTCAACCCTTCGACGTGACCCAGACATCGGGAAGCTTTGATATAGATGTGAATGTTGTCGGAGGCGGAAATTCAGGACAAGCAGGCGCCATCCGCCATGGGATTACCCGCGCTTTGATGCAGTTAAGCCCGGATTTTCGTTCGCCGCTAAAGAAGGCTGGATTCGTCACCCGCGATCCACGCGCGGTAGAGCGCAAAAAATATGGCCGGCACAAAGCACGTAAACGTCCGCAATACTCCAAACGTTAAGAACCGAAACCATTTATCTGGAGATGATTTTCCGGTGCACGGGTGCTAGCCACCCGAGGAGTCCGGCCGCGGGCAAATGGCCTGCACCTCATCAGAGTTTCATGCGTTCAAATAGTTCAAACCGTTCCAAACGTTTTGAACGGCATGAACGTTGTGAACCCAATTCACCAGAGGCTTAGTCCTCGTCTAGCTTTGTCGCCCGCTCCCCCTCGGTGCAGCGAACGATCGGGGCCAGTGCTTGGCGACTACGTTCGATTGTACGGTCCCGGTTGATTTACTCTTCGGCAGTGAAAAAGAAGAATCCGATCATCGCAAAAATGGCATTGGGTAGCCAAGCCGAAATCAACGATGGCAGAGCTCCACCGTGGCCGAGCGATACACAGAAGGCGGTGAGGACCCAGTACCCGAGGGCAATGACCATGGCAACGCCGAAACTCAACGAAATGCTGCCGCTCATTTGTCGCTTCAGAGCGAACGGTATCGCCATAAGGACCATTAAAGGAGAGACGAACGGTAATGCCAATTTAGTTTGTAGGTCCACTTCGTAGGAAGTCGTATCGATGCCCTTACTTTTCATATCCGCGATCTGTTTTTGCAAATCAGAAAAGGTAAATTCTTCGGCGTCACGAGCCAAAAGTTTGAGATCTTCCGGTGTCTCGGTAAGGGGCAGGACGGCCTTGGTTTCCCGCCGAATCATTTTTCCATCCGCCAGTATGTCCCACTCCGTAGACTCGCTCGTTCGCCAGCCGTCGCCAGTCCATTGAGCTCGGGGAATTTCCACGAGGGTGCGCAAGGTAAAGTCTCGGTTGAGAACAAATACGGTGACGTTCTCCAAAACACTCGTCCGAGTATCAAAATTATCAACGTTGATAAAGCTGCCTTCACCGCGGATCCAAATGTCGTGCGTACCCAGAAGACTTTGCTGCTTTTTATTCTTAATTTCACTCTTGTAGATATTTTGCGCGTTGTGCGCGAAAACAGGAACGAGCGTTTCATTCCAAACAAAGTTTAAGCCGCAGATCATCATCGAAAGGAGGAACAGTGGCAGAGCTATCCGCTGGATGCTGATACCGCTGGAGCGGATCGCGGTGATCTCATGCGTCCGCGCCAACATGCCAAGACAAAACAAGGTGGAAAAAAGCGTGGCGAAACCAATTACGCGGGAGATCAGGAGCGGCGCTTTATAAAAAAAGTAACGCGCGATAGCGGAAATGGATGCGCCGGAATCTAAGAGTGTGCCGATGCGATCGAAAAAGTCGACGGTGACGTAAAGCGAAATAATGACGACCAAACTGAGAAAAAATATCCGCACGAATCCCGCCGCCAAGTAGCGGTCGAGGATGCTGCCAATAGGTAGAAAGCCAACCTGGAGTCGATTTGCCATGCGCGTCCTCAATACGGCTTCGTGGGTCGGAGTTTCCCTACGAAGCCGCCGACCCAAAGAGCGGCTTGATCGAGCAGTTTGGGAAAAACCGGCGGCGTTTCGCGCTGCGCTTGTCTAAAAAAATGAGCGCCGATCCCGCCGATAACAAGATTAGGGAGCCACAGGGCCGGAATAGGATGGACGATATTTTTCTCGCCGAGCGCCTTGCCTAGGGAAAGCAGCGTATAATAGGTCATGATCCAGAATGCGCACAACATCAACCCCCAAGAGCGATTCGCTCGTGAGGCGCGCGGCAATAGAGCCAAAGACACTCCCAGCAGACAAAAAACAAGCGGGACGAACGCGAAGGCGACGCGCTGATGCAACTCCATGCGTTCAAACACTGCCTTGCCGCCACTGCTTCGCTTAGCCTCGATCGTGTTGATTAATTCGGTCAAAGGCATTTCTTTGGGGCCAGCTTCTTTTTGCCGCACTGGGCCGACTAGCTCATCAAGGTCGAGCTTGAAATCATAAATGTTAAAACGAGTTTGGCTAAAACCGGGGCGATTTCTTTCACGCTCGTAGATGGACCCGTCAAAAAGCCTGAGTCCCAAAGTATTTGTTTCTTCGTCCGTTGTGATGCGAGCAACCTTCCCCAAAATAATATCCTCGCGCAGCCGATCTCGTTTGTCGACAATCAATACTCCCTGCGCAGTATTTCCTGGGGGAACCAATTCTTCTACGTAAATCAGAATCTTGGGAAAATCGTCGTTGAAAACTTTTTCCCGGAGAGCAGTACCGACGCGGTTTCTTGCGATGTTATATAGCTCTTTTTTTAGTGCGAAGTTCGCCGCCGGACGGGCAAACATCGTCAAGCCTAAAGTCATCAAGGCCACCACCAAGCCGACTAGCGCGATCGGCCAGAAGATCTGCGGTGTACTAACTCCGGAAGCTTTCATCGCCAAAAGCTCCTGGTCGTTGGACATTCTGCCGAGACCCAAAAGTATCGCCAGCAGGAAAGCCATCGGCACGGTCATCTCCAAAAAAGTCGGTAGAATAAGCGCGAAGAGTTTGCCAATCTGGAATAATGGGACGCCTCGGGTGACCACGAGCTCAATGAGCCTTAGTATCCGAAAAACCAACAGGATGAACGTAAACGCCAAAAGTCCGAAAAAAAATGGCGGGAGAATTTCGGCGATAAGATAGCGGAGAAGAGTTTTGCGCTTCACAATGTCGGCATGTTAACTGGTGATTTATCCTTTGTAAATTGCTGACATCTTAGGACAGTATCAGTCGATGGCAAAAAGCCAAGACATAGTATACGGCGTCAATCCGGTCTTGGAAAAACTCAAGGCGTCGCCAAATGATATTTTAGAACTACTCATCTCGGATGGCTCCGACCGGACAGTGTTACAACTAATTAGACGAGAGGCGCATCGACTAGGTTTGCGCAGCCGGACCGTAAATTCTAAGACGTTAGACCGGTTGGCTGGGGGACGCAGACATCAAGGTGTGGCTGTGATCGTCGAGCCCTACCGCTACTCAACATTGACGGATATGCTCCAAAGTATTTCCGCCTCGACGAACTCAGAACGCATATTGATCCTCGATGGCTTGACGGATCCGAGAAACTTCGGTGCTTTATTGCGAACCGCTGAAGCCGTCGGGGTGCGCTACGTCCTGATTCCCAAAGACCGCTCAGTGGAGGTTAATCCGATAGTCGTCAAGACTTCAGCCGGAGCAGCTCACCATGTCAATATCGTCAAAGTCACCAATCTGCGGCATGCCATTTCGATTTTGAAGGAAAATGGTTATTGGATCGCTGGACTCGACACGCAAAGCCAGGAGAGCGTCTACGACCGGGAATATCCACCTCGACTGGCTATTGTTCTGGGCAGCGAGGGCAAAGGGGTTCGCCCGGTCAACTCCCGGGAATGCGATTTTTTGGTGTCAATTCCAATGCGCGGAAAGGTGGCGTCCCTCAACGTGGCGGTGGCTGGGGCGATTTTCTTGTACGAGCTACTACGCCAGGAGCGGCAAAGGACAAAGGAGGTCCCAGGAAGATAATCGGACCCAGACGCCGCAGGCAGTATTTTAGGCGATTTAGGGCTGTAGCTGTTGACATACTCGCATGAAGGTGGTTTAAATACCCGTTTACATAAAGGGAAAGGCGCCTTGGTGTCGTCGTTTGCCTTAACAGCGAATGGTTCCGTAGTTAAGCAGCTCAACCAGTCATAAGTAGTCCTTTCCGCTGCCGATTTAGAGGCGGATTTACAGCATTCGCGCTGGCGTGAACATTGATGGGATACAGGCTGGCGTAGCTCAACGGCAGAGCAGCTGATTTGTAATCAGCAGGTTGTAGGTTCAAGTCCTATCGCCAGCTCCAGCTATAAGATCTTAACTCGAGAAAACCGGAGTGGCGCGGATTTTTTACGGTCTTCATTGTCCAAGAGAGGTGAAGGGAGAAAAGGAGAGGTTCCCGAGTGGCCAAAGGGAGCAGACTGTAAATCTGCCGGCGATGCCTTCGAAGGTTCGAATCCTTCCCTCTCCACCAATTATTTGCGGGAATAGCTCAGTTGGTAGAGCGCAAGCCTTCCAAGCTTGGGGTCGCGGGTTCGAGTCCCGTTTCCCGCTCCATATTAGTACGGCTGGTGCCGTACGGCACATGGCGGGGCAAATCCCGGGCGCGGCCCGATGAGCCATGTGCCATAAGCCGTCGACTGATGTGCCCAGGTAGCTCAGTCGGTAGAGCACGTCCTTGGTAAGGACGAGGTCAGCGGTTCAATCCCGCTCCTGGGCTTTGCTGCGATTGTGATGTTGAGTCAAGGGAAATCATTTTGAATTGTGATTGACGGGCAATCAATAGGAGGATGAGATGAGCAAACAGAAGTTCGAGCGCAAGAAACCACACCTCAACATCGGCACGATCGGGCATGTTGACCATGGCAAGACGACTTTGACCGCAGCGATTACGAAGGTGCTTGAAAAGCAGGGCAAGGCGAAGTTTCTCGCCTACGATCAGATCGACAAAGCGCCGGAAGAAAGAGAACGTGGCGTCACCATCAACATTGCCCACGTCGAATATGAGACCGACAAGCGCCACTATGCACACGTCGACTGTCCTGGTCACGCCGACTACATTAAGAACATGATCACCGGAGCAGCGCAGATGGATGGAGCGATTCTAGTCGTCTCTGCCGCTGACGGACCCATGCCGCAAACGCGGGAGCATATCCTGTTAGCACGCCAGGTGGGAGTTCCGGCCATCGTTGTTTTTCTTAACAAGGCGGACATGGTCGACGATAAGGAGCTCTTGGACCTCGTAGAGCTCGAAGTGCGCGACTTGCTTTCTAAGTACAAATTTCCCGGCGATGACACTCCTATCGTTATCGGTAGCGCTCTAAAGGCATTGGAGGGCGACACCTCTGAAATGGGTGAAGGCGCTATTCTAAAGCTTATGGATGCCGTGGATTCCTTTATTCAAGAGCCAACCCGAGATGTCGATAAGCCCTTCATTATGCCGGTCGAAGACGTCTTTACGATTAGTGGTCGCGGTACGGTGGTTACCGGGCGAGTTGAGCGGGGAGTCGTTAAGGTTGGCGAAGAAATTGAGATCGTCGGCTTCAAGCCAACTCAGAAGACTGTAGCGACGGGTGTTGAGATGTTCCGTAAACTGCTTGACGAAGGACAAGCCGGGGACAATATCGGTGTGCTTCTTCGTGGCACCAAGCGCGAGGAAGTGGAAAGGGGACAGGTTTTGGCCAAGCCGGGAAGCATTACGCCGCATACCAAGTTTAATGCCGAGGCTTATGTGCTCACCAAGGAAGAAGGCGGGCGCCACACGCCGTTTTTTAACGGCTACCGGCCCCAGTTCTACTTCCGTACCACCGACGTGACCGGGGTGGTGAAATTGCCGGAAGGCACTGAAATGGTCATGCCTGGAGATAATATCAATGTCGAAATCGAGTTGATTACGCCGGTTGCCATGGATGAAGGTTTGAAGTTCGCAATTCGGGAAGGCGGCCGGACGGTCGGCGCGGGAGTGGTGACAAAGATTAATCAGTAACATGACGCCCGGCAAGGGAGGTTGCGGCCATGCGGGAACTCGTAGGATTCGCTTGCGACCATTGTAAGCGCAAGAATTATACGTCGACAAAGAACCGGAAGAAAACCACCGAGAAATTGTCTCTCAAAAAGTTTTGTCCCTTTTGCCGGAGCCATACCCTGCATCGAGAGATCAAAGTCTAGAGAGATACAGGGGGTCAGTAGCTCCAATTGGTAGAGCGCCGGACTCCAAATCCGGTTGTTGCAGGTTCGAGCCCTGCCTGACCCGCCATCTCATTGGCGGTGAGACGTCTTTTATGGGGGATTGGATTCAAAAGGTCCAGGATGCAGTCCGGCATACGACTGAATTTTTTCAGGAATCTTGGCAAGAGCTCAAAAAAGTTCATTGGCCCTCGCGTAAGGAAACCTACGCGGCAACGCTGGTTGTCATTGTCGTTGTGATCTTGATTTCCGTCTATCTGGCAATGGTCGATTTCGTTCTGACAAAGGCCATTCAGGCGGTCATCGGCTGATACCACAAGGTCGTTCTTCCATGGCCAAGCACTGGTACATCGTGCACACCTTTTCGGGTTATGAACAGAAAGCGAAGGCAGCGTTGGAAGAGCGGATCCGAGCTTTCGGCAAGCAGGAATATTTTGGCGAAATTCTTGTGCCGGTGGAAAAGGTGGTTGAGCTGGTCAAGGGGAAAAAGAAGACCTCTTCCCGGAAGTTTTTTCCCGGCTATATCCTGGTTCAGATGGAGTTGAACGATGACACGTGGCATGTGGTCAAGGAGACCCCGAAGGTAACTGGATTTGTCGGCGGCAGTACCAATCCCCCGTCGGTTAGCGATGAGGAGGTCAGAGCGATCACCCAACAGATGGAAGAGGGGGCGATCAAACCAAAACCGCGCGTTTTGTTCTCCGTGGGTGAGAACGTTAAGGTCATCGACGGGCCGTTCGCTGATTTCAATGGCGTGGTCGAAGAAGTCAAACCGGACAAGGGCAAGCTCAGGGTTTTGATCAGTATTTTTGGACGGGCCACGCCGGTGGAACTCGAGTTCGTCCAGGTTGAACGTAACTAGGTAGAGGAACCAAGAAAATGGCCAAGAAAGTCATCGGGGAAATCAAGCTGCAGATCCCAGCGGGACAGGCCAATCCCAGCCCGCCGGTGGGACCGGCGCTAGGACAGCGCGGCGTCAACATCATGGAGTTCTGCAAAGCTTTCAATGCCGCAACTCAAGCCCAACAGGGCATGATCACGCCTGTGATCATTACGGTCTACGCTGATCGTTCGTTTACTTTCGTGACCAAGACCCCGCCGGCATCGGTGTTGCTCAAAAAGGCTGTCGGGCTTGACAAGGGTTCTTCCGAACCGGGAAAAACCGTGGTTGGGAAAGTCACGCGAGCCCAAATCCGGCAGATCGCCGAGCTGAAGCTTAAGGATCTCACGGCGAAAGATATTGCTGCGGCGGAGAAGTCTGTCGAGGGGACCGCCCGGAGTTTGGGTTTGGAAGTCGAGAGTTAGTTGTCTCGTGGCCGGTGCCACACCACGCGATCGAAAAAAAGTAGCATAAGTATTTCTATCCGAGGGATGCCATGAATGAGAATGGAAAAAGGTACCGCGCAGCGCTCGCCAAAGTGGACCGCAATCAGCGTTATCAATTGGAGGATAGTTTGCGCTTGGTGAAGGACACGGCCCGTGCGAAGTTCGACGAGACTGTCGAGATGGCGATCCGCTTGGGTGTTGACCCGCGCCAGGCCGATCAGAATGTCCGTGGCACCGTGACCTTGCCCCACGGCATGGGAAAGCCCGTGCGCGTCCTTGCGTTCGCCAAAGGCGAGAAAGAAAAAGAAGCTCAGGAAGCCGGCGCCGATTTTGTCGGTAACGACGACCTCATCAAAAAAATCAGCGAGGGATGGTTGGATTTCGATAAGACCGTTGCCACACCCGATATGATGGGAGCGGTTGGCCGAATCGGCAAAATCTTGGGCCCGCGGGGTCTCATGCCGAACCCAAAAACTGGGACGGTGAGCGCCGACATCGCCAAGGCTGTAAAGGAAATCAAGGCTGGAAAATTGGAATTCCGCGTGGATAAGGCCGGCATTATTCATGTGCCGGTGGGCAAGGCTTCTTTTGGCGCCGAACAGTTGATCGAAAATGCTACGGCGGTATTGCTATCAGTTCTTCGGGCAAAACCCGCTTCAGCGAAGGGCAATTACGTTAAGGGGGTTACCGTCGCCACTACCATGGGTCCCGGAGTTAAAATCGATTTGACGCAAATCAGAGGAATGGCTGCCTAATGCAAATAGAAGCTAGACCAGGGCCAGGGAGCTAATTATGTCGGAAGTGGAAGCCGCCCGTGCCGGGCACGGCGAAAAGGCTGCAGCCGTTGCCGCCGTTCATCAGCGGCTTAAGTCTGCCAAGATGGCAATTGTCACGGAATACCGCGGGCTGACGGTAGCACAAATGACGCGCTTAAGACGGGAAATCCGTAACGCGTCGGGCGAATATCAAGTCATCAAGAACACCTTGGTACGGCGAGCGCTGGGCGACACCGCCTTTGGCGACCTCGAAAAGTTACTCGAAGGACCAAACGGTTGGGTGTTTGCCTACGATGATCCGGTGATTTTGTCCAAGGCCTTGGTCAAGTTTGCTGATGACACGGACAAGCTTAGAATCAAAGGCGGAGTTTTTGAAGGCCGGTTCATGGATCCGGCCGCCGTCAAGGTTTTGTCTCAGATGCCCAGCAAGCCGGAGCTTCAGGCCAAGTTGCTGGCAATGATCAATGCGCCGGCAACGCAACTTTTGCGATTGATGCAAGAACCAGGCGCGAGGGTAGTCAGACTGATTGAATCTGTCCGTAGAGCAAAATCTGAGTGAAAAAAATTTTCACTGAAATCATTAAAGGGGGAACATTTTCATGGAAGGCGTATCAAAGGAACAAGTCAAGGAGTTTATCAAGAACATGACCTTGATGGATGCGGCGGCTCTGGTCAAGGAACTCGAAGAAGAATTAGGGGTCAGCGCGGCGGCTCCTGTCGCGGTGGCTGCGGCGGCGGGCGGGGCGGCGGCGCCGGCAGAAGAAAAGACCGAGTTCAACGTCATTCTTGCCGAAGCCGGAGAGAAGAAGATTCAGGTCATCAAAGTCGTGCGCGAGCTAACAGGACTCGGCTTGAAGGAAGCCAAAGACCTTGTCGATGGCGCTCCGAAGCCCGTGAAAGAAGCCGTGGCCAAAGCCGAAGCGGAGAGCATCAAAAAGAAGCTGGAAGAGCAAGGCGCCAAAGTCGAAATCAAATAGGTCTCACGTGTTTGGCGATAAATTTTCACTAATGGATTGTCGACCGACATTTCAACAGAGGAGCGCGCATGGCATTTCAAGTTGCCAATAATTTGCGATTTCGCCGTAGCTTCGGGAGGATCCGAAAAATTATCGATCTTCCTTATCTAATTGAGATCCAAAAGAATTCTTACGATCTTTTCCTGCAAAAGGACGCTGCACCGCTAGAACGTCAGAGCATCGGTCTACAGGAAGTTTTTAAGTCGGTTTTCCCGATAAAGGATTTTAACGAAACCGCTTCTTTGGAATTTGTCAGCTATTCCCTTGGCGACCCCAAGTATGACGTCGAAGAGTGTCACCAACGCGGCATGACTTTCGCCGCTCCTTTGAAAGTCACTGTGCAGTTGGTGCTTTGGGAGGTTGACCAACCGACGGGCTCGCGCAGCATCAAGAATGTCAAAGAACAGGAAGTCTATTTCGGCGAGATCCCGCTAATGACCACCAATGGCACGTTCATGGTCAACGGGACCGAGCGGGTAATCGTTAGCCAGCTGCATCGTTCGCCTGGAGTTTTCTTCGAGCATGACAAAGGGAAAACTCATGCCAGCGGTAAACTGCTTTATTCGGCACGCGTGATTCCGTACCGGGGCTCCTGGGTAGATCTCGAGTTCGATCCGCGTGACATCCTGTATGTGCGCATCGACCGGCGCCGCAAGTTTCACGCCACAGTGTTGTTGCGCGCGCTGGGAATGACGACCGAAGATTTGCTTAACTATTACTATAAGAGCGACACGATCGTTTTCGACGGGCGCAAGCCGGGACTGGTCTTCAACCCGAATCACTTGTTAGGGGCCAAGGTGGGCGCGGACGTGCGCGACCCAAAGGGCAACGACGTTATCGTCAAAGAAGGCAAGAAGTTTACTCGTCCGGTGCTGCGTCAGATGGAAGCGGCCAAAATAAAGCAGGTGCCGATCGCGTGGGAGGATATTTTAGGGCGGGTCGCGTCCCATGATATTGTCGATCCGCACACCAAAGAAGTGCTCGTTGAGTGCAATCAAGAAATTACTCAGGACAAGCTCGACTTGATTCGCGAGAAGGGGATTCACCAAATCGAGGTTCTGTTCATCGATGAATCGAGCGTCGGACCGTTCTTGCGCAACACCTTGCTTCAGGATCGGATTAAATCTCCCCAAGACGCGATCTTGGAAATCTATCGGCGTCTACGGCCCGGTGATCCACCCACGGTGGAGTCCGCGACCAACTTTTTTAATAACCTGTTCTTCAATCCTGACCGTTACGATCTTTCCAAGGTCGGACGGCTCAAGCTCAATCATCGGCTAAAGCTTAGCGTGCCTCTGGAGCAAGGGACACTACGCAAAGAGGATATTCTCGAGGTGGTGCGCTACTTGATGGAACTCAAGAACGGTAATGGCTCGGTGGATGACATTGACCATCTCGGCAATCGTCGCGTGCGCGCGGTGGGTGAGCTCGTCGAAAACCACTTCCGGGTAGGTTTGGTCCGTATGGAGCGGGCGATCAAAGAAAAGATGAGCTTGCAGGACATCGAAACTCTCATGCCGCAAGAGCTAATCAATTACAAACCGGTTTCCGCGGCTCTGAAAGAATTTTTCGGCTCCAGCCAGCTGTCTCAATTCATGGATCAAACCAACCCGCTTTCCGAGATCACCCACAAACGGCGACTTTCCGCCCTTGGTCCGGGCGGTTTGACACGCGAGCGGGCGGGATTCGAGGTCCGCGACGTGCATCCGACGCACTACGGCCGGGTTTGTCCGATTGAGACGCCAGAGGGACCGAATATTGGTTTAATCGCGTCGCTGACCACCTATGCGCGCGTAAACGATTTCGGTTTTATCGAAACCCCCTATCGCGAAGTTGAAAACGGCCGCGTCACCGATCGAATTCGTTATCTGTCCGCGTTGGAAGAAGAGGACCATGTGATCGCCCAGGCTAACGCGCCCATCGATGGGCGCGGCAATTTCACCGCCGACCTGGTTTCGTCACGCAAGGGCGGCGAGTTCGTCATGGCGCGTCCGGAAGAAGTCAATTTCATGGACGTATCACCGAACCAGTTGGTTAGCGTGGCGGCCTCTTTGATTCCCTTTTTGGAAAACGATGACGCCAACCGCGCCCTAATGGGTTCCAACATGCAGCGCCAAGCGGTGCCTTTACTGCGAACCGAGGCGCCATTTGTCGGCACGGGCATGGAAAAAACCGTCGCGCGTGATTCCGGTGTCACGATTGTCGCGCGACGCGATGGTGTGGTTGAAAGCGTCGATTCGACGCGCATCGTCATCAAGGCCGACAAAACTTCGGGCACGCGGGACACGGGTGTCGACATTTACAATTTGGTCAAGTATCAACGATCGAATCAAAACACCTGCATTAACCAGCGGCCGATTATCGTTGTTGGCGATCAGGTCAGAGTCGGCGATGTCATCGCCGACGGACCATCAACTGAAATGGGCGAGCTTGCTTTGGGCCGCAATGTGGTCGTGGCGCTGATGCCCTGGGGTGGTTACAACTTCGAAGATTCCATCCTGATCAGCGAGCGGGTCGTGAAGGAAGATATTTACACTTCGATACACATCGAAGAATTCGAGTGCGTTTCGCGGGACACTAAGCTGGGTCCGGAAGAGATCACGCGCGATATTCCGAACGTCGGCGATGAGGCGCTCACGGATCTCGACGAGAGCGGGATCATTCGCATCGGCGCCGAGGTCAAGCCCGGCGACATTCTGGTCGGCAAGATCACGCCAAAAGGCGAAACCCAACTGTCGCCCGAAGAAAAGTTGCTGCGAGCGATCTTCGGCGAGAAGGCCGGAGAGGTGCGCGACACCTCTTTGCGAGTTCCCCCCGGAGTGGAAGGTACGGTGATCAATGTGCGGATATTCTCGCGCAAGGGGTTGGGTAAAGACGAGCGCAGTAAAGCGATTGAGGAGGATGAGGTCACGCGGCTTAGAAAAGACCAGCATGACGAAATTCGCATCCTTCAAGACGGCGCTCTCAGACGTTTGAAAAGGCTCCTGGTCGGGCGCCGATTAGCCGGCCGCATCAGCGATGACAGCCGAAAAGTATTGTTCAACAAGGGGCAAGAATTGACCGAAGAAGACCTGGATCAGCTACCCATGCCCTATTGGAGCGAAATCCGGGTCGATAACGAGTCGGTCGAAAACGAGCTCGGCCGCATCATTGAGAGCACCACGAGCCAGGTCAACCTAATCAAGCGCGTATTTGAAGACAAGATCGACAAGCTCAAAGGCGGCGACGAACTTCCTCCGGGCGTTATCAAGATGGTCAAGGTCTTTGTCGCGATCAAGCGCAAGCTTCAGGTCGGCGACAAGATGGCGGGACGCCACGGCAACAAGGGCGTCATCTCACGGATATTGCCTGAGGAGGACATGCCCTATCTTGAGGATGGAACTCCGGTTGACGTCGTATTAAATCCCCTTGGTGTTCCGTCGCGCATGAACGTGGGCCAGATTCTCGAAGCGCACCTGGGTTGGGCGGCGCGCAGCCTCGGGCAGCAAATCGATGATTTATTACGGACGCATCGCCAGGATGGCGACACGCTCAGGCGCCGCTTGAAAGATTATCTCAGCACCAAAGAGGCCAATGAACTCATCGACGGCGCGAAAGAGGCGGAAGTCTTAAAACTTGCCGAGAAGTATCGCGACGGTGTTCGGATCGCGTCACCGGTTTTCGACGGGGCTGCGGAAGAAGAGATTTTTAACTTGCTCAAGAAAGCCGGACTACCGGCAACCGGGCAGGTGACCCTCTACGACGGCCGGACCGGCGAGCCCTTCGATGGCAAAGTGACTGTCGGCGTCATGTACATCATGAAGCTCCATCACCTGGTCGACGACAAGATTCACGCGCGCTCCACCGGTCCTTATTCACTGGTCACCCAGCAACCGCTCGGAGGTAAGGCGCAGTTTGGCGGCCAACGTTTGGGCGAAATGGAGGTTTGGGCGCTGGAAGCGTACGGCGCGGCTTACACGCTGCAGGAAATGCTCACCGTGAAATCGGACGACGTCGTCGGTAGAACCCGTATGTATGAGGCGATTGTCAAAGGCGACAATCTGCTCGAGCCCGGCTTGCCCGAGTCGTTCAACGTCATGGTCAAAGAACTTCAGAGCCTAGGACTCGACGTCGAATTGGTCGAAGAAAAGTAAAGCGAGCCGCAAAACCGGAGGTAGTCCCATTATGGAAGATCTATTCAACTTATTTGAGAAACCGAAGAACCCGCTAAGCTTCAACGCCATCAAAGTGTCAGTGGCGTCGCCCGATAAGATCCGATCTTGGTCGCACGGCGAGGTCAAGAAACCAGAGACCATTAATTATCGCACCTTCAAGCCGGAGCGTGATGGTTTGTTCTGCGCCAAAATTTTTGGTCCAACCAAAGATTACGAGTGCAATTGCGGCAAATACAAGCGCATGCGCCACCGCGGCGTGGTGTGCGAGAAGTGCGGCGTGGAAGTCATTCAATCCAAAGTACGGCGTGAGCGCATGGGCCATATCGAGCTGGCGACTCCGGTCGTCCATATATGGTTTCTCAAGAGCTTGCCGAGTCGCATCGGCGCACTGCTCGACATGTCGCTCAAGGAGATCGAAAAGGTTCTCTACTTTGAGTCCTATATCGTCATCGATCCGGGCGAGACACCGCTGCAATACAAAGAGCTGTTGTCCGAAGCACGCTACCGCAAGGCCGTCGAAGAACACGGTGGCAAGTTCGTCGCTGAAATGGGCGCCGAGGCGGTGCGCAAATTGCTCAAGGCCATTGACGTTCCCAAGCTAGCCGAAGAGCTACGCCAGGAAATGCGCGATGCCAACTCCGAAGTGCGGCGCAAAAAGATGGCTAAACGTTTGAAGGTGATCAGCGCATTCAAAAATTCGGGCAATCGGCCGGAGTGGATGGTCCTGGAAGTGATTCCGGTCATTCCGCCGGATCTGCGACCGCTGGTTCCTCTGGACGGCGGACGGTTTGCGACCTCAGATCTCAACGACCTCTATCGCCGAGTGATTAACCGCAACAACCGGCTTAAACGGCTGATGGAGCTGAGCGCCCCGGATATGATCATCCGTAACGAGAAGCGCATGCTTCAAGAAGCGGTGGACGCGCTATTCGACAACGGCCGCCGCGGCCGCGCCATCACCGGCCAAAACCGCCGGCCGCTCAAATCTTTGAGCGATATGCTCAAAGGCAAGACCGGTCGCTTCAGGCAAAACCTCCTCGGCAAGCGCGTCGATTATTCCGGTCGTTCGGTGATCGTGGTTGGACCTGAACTTCGGCTGCATCAATGCGGGCTACCTAAAAAGATGGCCCTCGAGCTGTTCAAACCCTTTATTTACAACAAGCTCGAAGAGCGTGGTCACGTTACAACCATCAAGAGCGCGAAGAAGATGGTCGAGCGCGAGTTGCCGGAAGTCTGGGATATTCTCGACGAAGTGATCCGCGAGCACCCAGTATTACTCAACCGCGCGCCGACCCTGCATCGGCTCGGCATCCAAGCCTTTGAGCCGATCTTGATCGAGGGTAAAGCGATTCAGCTGCATCCGCTCGTCTGCGCGGCCTACAACGCGGACTTCGACGGCGACCAGATGGCCGTCCATGTGCCGCTGTCCGTAGAGGCGCAGGTGGAAGCGCGGGCGCTGATGATGTCGACCAATAATATTCTGTCACCCGCCAACGGCAAGCCGATCATCGTGCCGACCCAGGACATCGTCTTGGGGTTGTACTATATGACGCGCGATCGCGTGCATGCCAAAGGCACCGGTCGTCTGCTCAGCAACCCGACTGAAGTGCGCGTAGCTTACGATCAAGGCGAAGTGGACCTGCAGGCGCCGATCACCGTAAGAATCAACGGCGAACGCGTCGACACCACAGTCGGACGGGTGCTGCTCTACGACATTGTGCCACCGGTGATTCCGTTCAAGGAAGTCAACCGAGTGATGAAGAAGAAGGAGCTTGCGAATCTCATCGATGTCAGTTACCGCCTGGCTGGCAATAAGGCGACGGTTATTTTCGCCGATCAGTTGAAAGACATTGGTTACCAGAACGCGACTAAAGCGGGAATCTCCATTTCTATCAAAGACATGGTTATTCCGCCCAGCAAAGAAGAGCTGCTTAAAAAAGCCCATGACGATGTGCGCGACATCGAAGAGCAGTATAAGAACGGTCTGATCACGGACGGCGAGCGTTACAACAAAGTCGTCGATATCTGGGCGGAGGTGACGGACCGTATCGCGGACGAAATGTTGCGCGATTTGGGTTCTGAAAAGGTCATCGATGACAAGGGTCATGAGATCTCAGCGCCGAGCTTCAATCCGATTTTCATGATGGCAGACTCCGGGGCGCGTGGCAGCGCCCAACAAATTCGCCAGCTCGCAGGCATGCGTGGGTTGATGGCAAAGCCGTCGGGCGAAATTATTGAGACGCCGATCACAGCCAATTTCCGCGAGGGCCTCACCGTGTTGCAGTACTTCATTTCGACTCACGGAGCGCGCAAGGGCCTAGCGGACACGGCGCTAAAGACGGCAAATTCCGGCTATCTTACGCGCCGCCTTGTCGACGTCGCACAGGATGCGGTGATCGGCGAGGATGATTGTGGCACCATGGACGGCATCGAAATGACGCCCCTGATGGAAGGGGGCGAGATCATCGAACCGCTCGGCGATCGCGTGCTCGGGCGCGTCGCCTTGGAAGATGTAAGAGACCCGTTCACCGGTGATGTGATCGTCAAGGCGAACCAGGAGATCAACGAGGAGCTGGTCCAGCGCATTGAAGACTCCGGTTTGGAAAGGATCAAGATTCGATCGGTGTTGACCTGCGCGTCGCGACGCGGCGTTTGCGTCATGTGCTATGGGCGCGACTTAGGCCGCGGACACATGATCAACCTGGGCGAGGCTGTGGGCGTGATCGCGGCGCAGTCTATCGGCGAGCCAGGAACGCAGCTGACAATGCGGACCTTTCACATCGGTGGCACCGCGAGCCGGCGAGCCGAGCAGACGACCTTGGAATCTCGCAATGACGGGTTCATCAAGTTTCTCAATGTCACCACGGTGACCAACAAAGATGGTGACTTGGTGGTGATGAATCGGAACGGCGAAATCGCCATTGTCGATTACCCGGAGGGCGAAAAGGGCCGGGAACGCGAGCGCGAAAGATATCCGGTGGTCTACGGCGCCAAACTCAAAAAGAAAGACGGGGCGCGCATCAAAGCCGGCGAGCTTTTGGCGGAATGGGATCCGTACACTATTCCAATTCTTACGGAAATCGGCGGAGTGGTTAAATTCGGCGACCTTATCGAAGGTATCACCATGGAAGAAAAAGTCGACGAGCGAACCGGCCTTTCGACCAAGGTGATTACCGATTCCAAAGACATCGACAAGCGACCACGTATCTCGATTAAAGATGTCGAGGGACAGACCACGCGGCTTTCGGCAACGGCGGAAGCGCGCTATCTCATACCCGTAGGCGCGCATATCAACGTCCAGGAGGGACAGACGGTATTCGCCGGCGACGCCGTGGCGAAGATTCCCCGCGAGACAACCAAGACGAAGGACATCACCGGTGGTCTGCCGCGTGTGGCAGAGCTTTTCGAAGCGCGCAAACCTAAAGAGTTCGCCGTTATTACGGAAATCGACGGCGCGGTATCTTTCGGCAAGGACACGAAGGGCAAACGTAAAGTGATCGTCACGCCGGACGTGGGTGAACCACGGGAATACCTCATTCCCAAGGGCAAACATATCAGCGTGCACGATGGTGATAGAATTCGGGCCGGCGAGGCTTTGATGGACGGTTCATCTAACCCGCACGATATCTTGAACATTCTCGGCGAGAAGGCATTGGCAAAATACTTAGTCGATGAAGTGCAAGAAATCTATCGCCTGCAGGGCGTGCGCATCAACGATAAGCATATCGAAGTCATTGTCCGGCAGATGCTCCGGCGCGTGCGCATCAAAGAAGCGGGTGATACGGATTTCTTGGTCGGTGATCAAGTGGAAAAATGGCGGTTCGATGAAGAAAATCAGAACGCCATCACCGAACGGGGAAAGCCCGCTGTCGCCGAGCCGCTTTTGCTTGGCATCACCAAAGCGTCGCTCTCAACGGAGAGCTTTATCTCAGCAGCCTCGTTTCAGGAGACGACCAAGGTGCTGACGGAAGCCGCGATTCAAGGCAAGGTCGATACCCTCCGCGGTCTTAAGGAAAATGTGATTATGGGCCGTTTGATTCCGGCTGGCACTGGTGTGACCAACTATGCCAAAGCGGACATTGAAATCGACGAACCGGAGGGGCCGGCAAGCGCCATTTCTGAAGCTGTAGGGGAGTGAGCTTTGACAACGCCGGTGTAATTTGTTAAAAACAGGATTTTCTCAGGGGAGTTTAGGCATAAGCTGGCTCCCAGAATCCAAGTCCAAATTGCGAACGAGAGGCTATGCCGACTATCAGTCAATTGGTGCGCGAAAGCCGTGAACAGCAGCGACGGAAAAATACCGCGCCTGCGCTGCAAGGCTGTCCACAAAAGAGGGGGGTTTGTACGCGCGTTTACACCTCGACGCCAAAGAAGCCCAACTCAGCCTTGCGTAAAGTTGCGCGCGTTCGGCTAACCAATGGGATAGAAGTGACTTCTTATATTCCGGGGGTGGGGCATAACTTACAAGAGCACTCGGTGGTGTTGATTCGCGGCGGCCGGGTCAAAGATCTGCCCGGCGTGCGCTATCATATCGTACGCGGGACCTTGGATTCGATCGGAGTTCAAGAAAGACGACAGGGGCGGTCCAAATACGGAGCGAAGAGGCCGAAATAGATTTTATGCCACGCAAGGGTGAAGTCCGAAAACGGGAGATCTTGCCGGACCCTAAGTACGGGGACAAGGTCGTGGCAAAGTTCGTCAACACGATCATGAACCGCGGCAAGAAAAGTGTCGCCGAGTCGATTTTCTATCGCTCGTTGGACATCGTTACGGCCAAAACCAAAGAGGAATCACTTGGCGTGTTCAAACGGGCCATCGAAAATACCCGCCCCACCGTTGAGGTCCGTTCCCGCCGCGTCGGCGGGGCGACCTATCAAGTACCCGTGGAGGTGAGGCCGCAGCGGCGGCTGTCGCTGAGCATGCGCTGGCTGATCGAAGCTGCCCATGGGCGGGCGGAAAAATCGATGGAAGAAAAGTTAGCCGCTGAGATTATCGACGCCGCCAATAATCGCGGCACGGCCATTAAGAAAAAGGAAGATACCCATCGGATGGCGGAGGCCAACCGGGCCTTCGCTCATTATCGGTGGTAGAATCATAGGAAGAATGATGCTGGTGAAAGGAGGCGGTCAATCCGCCTCCTTTTTTTCCGCGCAAGGAAAATGGCACGAACTGTTCCACTAGAGAAAACCCGCAACATCGGGATCATGGCGCACATCGACGCGGGAAAAACTACGACGACCGAACGAATCCTGTATTACACCGGGATTAACTACAAACTAGGCGAGGTACACGAGGGGACCGCGACCATGGACTGGATGGTCCAGGAGCAAGAGCGCGGCATCACAATTACTTCTGCGGCGACGACCTGCTTTTGGCGAGATCACAGGGTAAATATCATCGATACGCCGGGTCATGTCGATTTCACCATCGAGGTCGAAAGGTCGCTGCGTGTGCTCGACGGCGCAGTGGCGGTCTTTTGTTCGGTCGGCGGCGTGGAACCGCAAACCGAGACCGTCTGGCGCCAAGCTGATAAATACGGCGTGCCTCGCTTGGCGTTCGTCAACAAGATGGACCGGCTAGGAGCCGACTATTTTCGCGTAGCCAAGATGATAGAGGAACGGCTCGGCGCCCGCCCAGTGGCCATACAGCTTCCGGTCGGGGCTGAGGACAAGTTCAACGGCATCGTCGATTTGGTGACCATGAAAGCGGTGGTCTGGGAAGACGAAAGCCTTGGCGCCAAATTTCATGAGGAACCGATTCCCGCCGGGCTCAAAGAGCAAGCGCAACAGTATCGCGAGAAATTGCTGGAAGCGGCCGCCGACTGCGACGAAGCGCTCATGGAAAAGTATTTAGAAGGGAAAGAGATTAGCGAAGCGGAACTCCGAAAGGCAATTCGCAGCGGAACTCTTTCTCTGAAAATCGTCCCGTTTCTCTGTGGCTCTGCCTTCCGCAACAAAGGCGTGCAGCCGATGTTGGACGCGGTCGTCGATTATCTTCCGTCACCGTCGGACATTCCGCCGGTCAAAGGTGTCGAGTTGGGCAGCGAAAAGCCTGCCGAGCGGCCGGCGCAAGACGATGCGCCATTTTCCGCGCTGGCATTCAAAATCATGACCGATCCTTTCGTCGGCACATTGACCTTTTTCCGAGTCTATTCCGGATCGCTTAATTCCGGTGCGAGCATCTACAACTCGACCCGAAGCAAAAGAGAACGAATCGGCCGGCTGCTAAAAATGCACGCGAACAAGCGCGAAGAGATCAAGGAAGTCTATGCCGGCGATATCGCCGCTGCGGTTGGGTTAAAGACCGCCACCACCGGCGATACATTGTGCGACGAAAACAAGCCGATCGTTTTGGAATCGATCGATTTTCCCGATCCGGTCATTTCGATTGCGATCGAACCAAAAAGCAAGGCGGACCAAGAAAGGCTCGGTCTTTCACTGCAGAAGCTGGCGACCGAAGATCCATCTTTTAAGGTCCGAACCGATGAGGAAACCGGGCAGACCATTATTTCCGGCATGGGTGAGCTGCATCTGGAAATCATCGTCGATCGCTTGCTGCGCGAGTTTAACGTCGGCGCCAATGTCGGTAAACCCCAGGTTGCGTACAAGGAAACAATTCGCAAGAAAGTAGAGCAGCAAGGCCGATTCGTTCGCCAGACCGGTGGACGCGGCCAATACGGCGATGTTTGGATCACCCTCGAACCGCAGCAGCCCGGCGCCGGGTTTGAATTCGTCGACGCGATCAGGGGCGGTGCCATCCCGCGGGAATACATCCCTGCCGTTGAAAAAGGCATTAAAGAGGCCACTGAAAACGGCCCGCTTGCCGGGTATCCGGTCGTGGACGTCAAGGCGACGCTTACCGACGGCACTTATCACGATGTCGACTCCTCGGAGATCGCTTTCAAAATCGCCGGCTCGATGGCGTTTAAGCAGGCGGCAAGGAAGGCCAACCCGGTTCTGCTCGAACCGATCATGTCGGTGGAGGTAGTCGTGCCTGAGGAGTTTATGGGCGACGTCATCGGTGATATTAGTTCGCGTCGTGGCAAGGTTTTAGGCATGGACACGCGGCCGGCGGCGCAAGCGATCGACGCGCGTGTACCGCTGGCCGAAATGTTCGGCTACGCCACCGATCTCCGCTCAATGACTCAAGGAAGAGCCACCTATACGATGCAGTTTGCCCACTACGAGCCGGTTCCGGCGGCGGTTGCGGAAGGTATTATCGCCAAATTTGATGGCAAGTCGGATGATGACCTATGAACGAAAAAATTAGGATTCGGCTGAAGGCCTATGACCACCGCGTACTGGATCAGTCGGTGGGCGAGATTGTCGAGACTGTCAGACGCACCGGCGGCCGAGTGGCGGGACCGATACCTCTGCCCACGAGAATCGAAAGATTCACGGTCAACCGATCGCCGCATGTCGACAAGAAATCGAGAGATCAATTCGAAATTCGCACGCACAAACGGCTTCTCGACATTCTCGAACCGACACAACAGACCATCGATGCTCTGGGCAAACTCGATATCGCTGCCGGCGTGGATGTGGAGATCAAGCTTCAATAAGTGACTCAGTTTGGAATCTTGTATGACAGGGCTTCTTGGCAGAAAGATCGGCATGACGCAGTTCTACAACGCGGAAGGGAACGTCATTCCTGTGACTGTGGTTGAGACGGGTCCCTGCGTCGTCGTGCAAAAGAAACAGACGGCTACGGATGGCTACAACGCTCTTCAGGTTGGCTTCGGCACGAAAAAGGCTCAACGGGTGAACAAGGCGATGCAAGGGCATATGGCCAAGGCTGGCAAAGGCGCCTTCGAAGTCCTCAAAGAATTTCGCCTCGAAGACGTGGCACAGTATGAAGTTGGCCAGGAGATCAAGGTCGGCGATCTATTCAAGGTTGGTGACCGTATTGACATTTCCGGCATCTCCAAGGGGCATGGCTTCGCGGGCGTGATCAAGCGCTGGTCTTTCGGTGGCTTTCCGGGATCCCATGGCACTCATGAATATTTCCGCCATGGTGGATCGATCGGTAACCGTTCGTATCCTGGGCGCGTGCGCAAGGGAAAAAAAATGGCAGGTCACTGGGGTAACGAACGGGTCTCAACTCAGAACCTCGAAGTCGTCGAGATTCGCGCCGAGGAGAATTTGATGCTGGTGCGTGGGGCGGTGCCCGGGGCAAAGCAGGGAGTCGTTGTCTTGCGACCGGCGGTGAAACGGTAAGCGCAAATGGAACTCCACGTTATTCAACCTACTCTCAATGAAGTGATTTTTGGCACGAAGACGCGGCCGCACCTACTCCATCAAGCGGTGGTCATGCAGCTCGCCAATCGGCGCGCAGGCACCGCCGCGACCAAGACCAAAGGATTCGTCAGCGGCGGCGGCAAAAAACCATGGCGGCAAAAGGGCACGGGACGAGCGCGCGCCGGCAGCATTCGCTCGCCGATCTGGGTCGGAGGCGGCACGACCTTCGGTCCCCAGCCACGGGATTATTCTTATCGCATGCCGCGCACGGCGCGGCGTGAGGCTTTGCTTTCAGCACTCAGTCTCAAAAACCGCGAGGGTAAGATCATCGTTGTCGACAAGTTCGAGCTCAACGAAATCAAAACCAAGCTTATGGTCAAAGCATTGGCCGAATTAAAAGTTGACAGCGCTCTGGTCGTGATTCCTCAGTCCGATATCAAAATTGAGCGTTCCGCGCGCAATCTCCCTAAGGTCAAAGTGTTGCGCGTCGAAGGCTTGAACGTTTACGATCTGTTGCGCTATGAGCATCTGATTTTAACGGCGGGGGCGCTTAAACGGCTGGAAGAAAGGTTGGCAGCATGAAGAGCCCCCAAGACGTCATCCAGGCGCCGTTGATCTCGGAAAAGGGAACACAGCTAACCGAGAGCGCCAATCAGGTTTTATTCAAGGTGCGGCCGGACGCGAACAAGATCGAAGTCAAGCAGGCGATCGAAACGCTGTTCAAGGTGAAGGTCGTTCAAGTTCGCATGGCCCGTTATCTCGGCAAGGTGCGGCGGATCGGCAGAAACATGGGGCGGCGCCCGGATTGGAAAAAAGCTTACGTGACTCTGAAGGACGGCGATAAGATCGACTTTTTCGGCGGCGCATAAAGAGAGAAGAAGATAATGGCCATCAAGACCTATCAGCCGACCTCCGCGGGGATACGATTTCGCACTGGGCTCACGTTCGACGAAATCACCAAGACGAGACCGGAAAAAGGATTGCGCCAGCGGCTCAACCATAGCGGCGGTCGTAACAATACCGGTCGGATTACCGCTGACCATCGAGGCGGCGGGCACAAACGGCTCTACCGCTTGATCGATTTCAAACGCGATAAGCACGGTGTGCCGGCAACCGTGGAAGCGATCGAATACGATCCCAACCGCTCGGCGCGCATCGCGCTCATCTGTTACGCCGACGGTGAGCGGCGCTATATTCTGGCGCCCGACCGTTTGCAGGTAGGTGGCTCAGTGATTTCTGGCGATAACAATGTCGACATTCAACCGGGCAATTCGTTACCGCTAAAGTTCATCCCGGTCGGAACCGTGGTGCATAATATTGAGCTTAAGATCGGCAAAGGCGGGCAGCTGGTGCGCGGTGCCGGAGTGGGCGCCCAGCTGATGGCCAAGGAAGGGAGCTATGCCTTGGTGAAGCTTCCTTCCGGCGAATTGCGTTATGTGCTCGCCGAGTGCCGAGCCACGGTGGGCCAGGTGGGCAATGCCGACCAAGAGAATGTCTCTTGGGGTAAAGCAGGCCGAATCCGCTGGTTAGGCTTTCGGCCGACGACTCGCGGCATTGCGAAAAATCCGGTGGATCATCCGCATGGCGGCGGTGAAGGACGTTCGAAGGGAAATCATCCGATGACACCGTGGGGCAAGCCGACGAAAGGGTACAAGACGAGAAAGCATCAATCTTCCGACAAGTATATCGTGCAGAGGAGAAAGGGTAGGTAGCCATGGCGCGTTCGGTCAAAAAAGGACCCTTTGTTGACCCCCACCTGCTAAAAAAAATTAGCGCGATGAGCGAGGGGCGCCAACGGCAAGTCATTCGCACTTGGTCGCGACGCTCGACGGTGACTCCCGAGATGGTCGGCTGCACGATCGGCGTACACAACGGCAGAAAGTTTATTCCGGTTTTCATCAGCGAAAATATGGTCGGCCATAAACTCGGCGAATTTGCCCCGACGCGGACTTTTTACGTCCATTCCGGCGACCGAAAAGCCGAGGCTAAAGAAACCGTAGGAGCGCCGCCGACAGCGGCGCCGAGGCCGGGAGCAGCCGCGCCAACGGCAGCGCCAACGCCAGCGCCGGCAGCGAAGCCGTGAGTGAAACAAACACGGGATTTGACAGAGTAACAGAATTGGTGGGATCAAATTAGCAAGATCATGGAGACACGCGCGATCACGAAATTTATCCGAGTCTCGCCGCGAAAAGTTCGCCTGGTGGTCGACCAGATTCGCGGCAAGGGCGTCGAGGAGGCGTTGAACATTCTCAAGTTTATTCCCAAGCGCTCCGCGGGCATCGTTGCCAAGACCGTGCGGACTGCGGTGGCGAATGCCGAAAACACCCAGAGCGTCGATGTCGATCGTCTGATTATCAAGCGAGCGATGGTGGACGAAGGCGGCATGTGGAAGCGGTTTACTTCCCGCGCCCAGGGGCGGGCCACCCGCGTGCGCAAACGGCTCAGTCACGTCACCATTGTCGTCGATGAAACCGGCGAGAGGAGTTAAGCCTGATGGGTCAGAAAACACATCCCAAAGTTTTTCGTCTCGGCGTGATTGAGTCTTGGGACTCGAAATGGTTCGCGCGCCACGATTACCCCAAGCTGCTCCACGAAGATTTTCGCGTGACGAAGTTTCTAAAAAGCCGGCTCTATCACGCGGGCATCTCGCGTATCGAGATCGAACGAGCGGCCAATAAGGCAAAGATCAATATTTACACCGCGCGGCCCGGAATCGTGATCGGCAAAAAAGGCGCGGAAATCGAAAAACTCAAAGAGGAAATCACCAAGCTTACCCGTCGCGAGAGCTACATCAATATTCACGAAGTCAGAAGGCCGGATCTCGATGGCCAGCTCGCTGCGGAAAATGTCGCCTTGCAGTTAGAGCGCCGTGTCGCGTTTCGCCGCGCCATGAAGGAAAGCGTCTCTCGCGCGATGCGCATGGGCGCGCAGGGTGTAAGAATCCAATCAGCCGGTCGATTAGGGGGTTCCGAAATTGCGCGCACGGAGTGGTACCGTGAAGGACGGGTGCCCCTGCACACGCTGCGCGCGGATATCAGTTATGGTTTCGCCGAAGCGCGTACCACGTACGGCGTGATCGGCGTCAAAGTTTGGATCTTTAGAGGCGAAGTGTTGACAGAGGAAGAAGAGCAACAAAAGGCCATGCTCGGCGGATGACGCAACAGGGTGGGAGATCAAGAACGATCGTTGAGTCCAGATGTTAGAACCGAAAAAAGTAAAATATCGTAAGCTACAAAAAGGACGGCGTCGTGGCACGGCGCACCGCGGTTCGACCCTCGCCTTCGGAGACTATGGTCTTAAGGCGGTCGCGCGCGGCTGGATGAGCGCGCGGGAGATCGAGGCGGCGCGTGTCGCGCTGACGCGCTATCTAAAACGCGGCGGCAAGGTCTGGATCCGCATTTTCCCCGACAAGCCACTGACTAAAAAGCCGCTCGAGACCCGCATGGGAAAGGGCAAGGGCGCGCCGGAAATGTGGGTCGCGGTGGTGCAGCCCGGACGCATTTTGTTCGAGATGGAAGGCGTTGACGGACCTCTGGCCAAGGAGGCTTTTCGTCTCGCGGGCCACAAGCTTTCGATCCCAACCGTGACGGTCGAGCGTCGGGGGGCGGTCCATGGAGGCTAAAGAACTGCGCGACCTGAGCGCCGAGGATCTCGCGCAGAAACGGGCGTCATTGCGCGAGGAAATCTGTCACCTCAAACTCAAACGCGCCACGAGCCGATTGGAAAATCCGATGAAGTTAAAGGAAACCAAGCGGGACCTCGCCCGCGTCGAAACCATTCTACGGGAGAAAGCTCTCCGGGCGGAGAGGGGCCGAGTATGAACAGCCGCGGGTTGACGAAACAGCGCAGTGGAGTGGTGGTGAGCGACCGTATGCAGAAGACGGTGGTCGTTACCGTCGAGCGCACAGTGATGCACCCGAAATACAAAAAGTTTCTCAGACGCCGCACCAAGCTGAAAGCGCACGATGAGCAGAACCAATGTCACGTCGGGGATCGCGTGCTCATCGTCGAATGCCGTCCGCTCAGCCGTGATAAGCGTTGGCGCGTTAGTAAGATCCTCGAGCGGGCAGAGGCGGCGGAGGAAGAAATCAAAGCAGCCGACGCTTAGGAATTATTGGAGGCGGACGAGGTTGATTCATGATCCAGATGCGAACGACGTTGGATGTTGCGGATAATTCCGGTGCGCGCCGGGTGCAGTGCATCAAAGTGTTAGGCGGCAGCAAACGCAAATACGCCTCCATTGGCGATATCATCGTCGTCTCGGTAAAGGAAGCGATTCCCAATGCCAAGGTCAAAAAAGGCGATGTGATGAAAGCCGTAGTGGTGCGAACAGCCAAGGAATTGGGCCGCCCGGACGGCACTTACATTAGATTCGACAATAATTCCGCGGTGCTGATCGACAATCAAAAGGAGCCGATCGGAACGCGCATTTTTGGACCCGTTGCGCGCGAGCTCAGGGCGAAGAAGTTCATGAAAATTATTTCGCTCGCTCCGGAAGTGCTGTAGTCGGAATCGAGGGAAGTTGCTCGTGGAGATTCGCAAAAACGACAGCGTCATGGTGATCGCCGGCAAGGAACGGGGCAAAACCGGCAAGGTGCTTCGAGTGCTGCGGGATGAGGACGCTGTTATTATCGAGAGGATCAACATCGTCAAACGGCATACCAAACCGCGGGGTCCGCAGCAGCCCGGCGGGATCGTCGAGAAGGAAGCTTCGGTCAATGCTTCCAATATCATGATCATGTGTGACAAGTGTAATGCGCCGGTGCGGATCGGCCGAAAGATCCTGGCCGATGGCAAGAAGATTCGTATCTGCCGCCGCTGCCAAGAAGCGTTGGATTAGTGCAGTAACCATGGCACGTTTGAAGACGAAGTATCAGAGCGATGTGGTGCCGGCCATGATGAAGGAGTTCGGCTACAAGAACACCATGCAGGTGCCGCGGCTAGAGAAAATCACGTTGAACGTCGGCATCGGCGAAGCCACCCAGAATGTAAAGGTCGTCGATAGCGCGGTCGCCGAAATTGCTGCCATTGCCGGCCAGAAGCCCGTGGTTACCCGCGCCAAAAAGGCCATTGCCAATTTCAAGTTGCGCGAAGGTGTGCCGATCGGCTGCATGGTCACATTACGCCGCGAGCGCATGTTTGAATTTTTGGACCGTCTAATTCACGTGGCGCTGCCGCGGGTGCGTGATTTCAAGGGAGTTTCCGACCGCTCGTTCGATGGGCGGGGAAACTATTCACTGGGCTTGCGCGAGCAGGTCATTTTTCCCGAGATTCAGGCTGACAAGGTCGAAAAAGCGCGAGGGATGACGATAACAATCACGACCACGGCGAAAACCGATCCTGAGGGTCGAGCGCTACTCAAATTGATGGGTATGCCGTTCGCTAGTTAACAGAGGGAGAGCTCCATTGGCCAAGACATGTCTTCGCATCAAAGCTGAAAGGCCGAACAAGTTCAAAGTGCGCGAGTATAATCGCTGTCCGCTCTGTGGCAGGGCGAGGGCGTTTTATCGCCGTTTTCGCATGTGCCGGCTTTGCCTGCGCGATCACGCGCGCAAGGGACATATCCCCGGGCTGATCAAGGCCAGCTGGTAAGCTCCGGAGAGAAATCATGGCAATGACCGATCCGATCGCCGATATGCTAACTCGTATTCGCAATGCCTCGCGGGTGCGGCATCAAAAAGTCACCGTGCCTTGGTCGAGGCTCAAAGAAAACGTCGTCAAGATTTTGATCGACGAAGGCTATCTGAAAGAACAAAAGAAAGTAAAAGCCGCCGTCGGCGGGGGTGACGAAATCATCATCCAGCTCAAGTTCGACCGGGAAAACCGGCCGATCATTTCGGGGCTGAAGCGTGTCAGCACTCCGGGCCGCAGAGTCTACGTCGGCGCCGATGCCGTCACCCCAATACGCAAAGGACTCGGGATCAACGTTTTATCGACACCAAAAGGTATCCTAGTCGACCGTGACGCGCAGAGAGCCAAGGTAGGCGGCGAATTGATCTGCTCGGTCTGGTAAGCTGAATCGAGGTGTAAAGTGTCACGTATCGGAAAGCTCCCGGTAGCGATCCCCGCGGGTGTCAAGGTTGCGGTCGACACCGACGCGGTTCGCGTGGAGGGACCCAAAGGAAAACTGCGCACGACTGTTCCCGCAGGCGTCAATGTAAAAGTCGATGGCAACGTCGTGCGCGTGGAGCGCCATGCCGAGGATCGAAAAATCCGAGCGCTGCACGGGCTTACGCGAAAGCTCATCGCCAACATGGCACAAGGGGTGAGCCAGGGATTTAGCCGCGTGCTGGATATCAACGGTGTGGGTTATCGCGCCGAGGTCAAGGGCCAAGAGATCCATATGACCTTGGGCTATTCTCATCCCGTGATTTTTGCCCTGCCACAGGGGGTGACGGCTTCGGTTGAACGGCAGGTTATCATCACTCTCAGCGGGGCCGATCGCCAATTGATCGGCGAGACGGCGGCTAAAATTCGTAGCCTCCGGCCGCCGGAGCCCTATAAAGGCAAGGGCATCAAGTATCGCGAAGAATTCATCAAGCGTAAGGCAGGAAAGGCCGTCGGTTCGGCGAGTGGAAAGTAGAGCGTTGGTAATATCAGATGGCGAATAGACGGGAAGACAGCGCGAGACTGCGCCGAAAAGCACGCGTGCGCGAAAAAATTCTCGGAACCGACACACGTCCGCGGGTTTGCGTATTCCGCAGCAACAAGCATATCTACGCGCACGTGATATCCGACGATCAGGGAAAAACTCTAGCCACCGTGTCAACACTATCGAAAGAATTGGCTGAGGGGGCGAAGAAAAAAAAAGGCGTCGATGTAGCCAAGCAAGTCGGACTGGCTTTGGCCAGAGTGTGCAAACAAAAAAACATTACCGAAGTCGTTTTTGACCGCAATGGTTTTCTCTATCACGGCCGGGTGAAGGCGGTGGCTGACGGCGCCCGCGAGGGCGGGTTAAAGTTTTAACAGTCTTGAGAGGTCGCTTTGGAACGCATTGATCCGCAGGGACTAGAGCTAAAGGAAAAGGTAGTTCACATCAGCCGGGTGGCCAAGGTCGTCAAGGGCGGACGGCGGTTCAGCTTCAGCGCTCTGGTGGTCGTCGGCGACAACCGATCGCTGGTTGGCTATGGCATGGGCAAAGCTAAGGAAGTGCCGGAGGCGATCCGTAAAGGTCTCGAGCAGGCCAAGAAAAGTTTGATCCGCGTGCCGGTCATGGACGGTACCATCCCGTTTGAGGTAACCGGCCACTTCGGCGCGGGCTACGTGATCCTCAAACCCGCTTCCGATGGAACCGGCGTGATCGCCGGCGGCGGCGTGCGCGCGGTGGTCGAAGCGTCCGGCATCCAAAATGTTTTGACGAAATGCCTCGGTTCCAACAACCCGCATAATATGGTCAAGGCGACGATTGCGGCGTTACGCGATCTGCGCGCACCGGAAGATATCGCCGATCGGCGCGGCAAGACACTCGCGGAGATTCGTTGATCATGAGACTCGATGAACTGAAACCGGCGGCGGGTTCGAGCAAGAAGCGCAAACGCGTCGGACGCGGCGATGGTTCCGGTCATGGAAAGACTTCCGGTCGCGGCCACAAGGGACAGGGCGCTCGCTCTGGCGGTAACGTCCAGCCAGGATTCGAAGGCGGTCAGATGCCTTTGCAGCGGCGCCTGCCCAAGCGTGGTTTTCATAATCCGTTTCGCATCGAAATGTCGGTCGTCAACGTTGACCAACTCGAATTGCTTCCTGCTGGAACCGAGGTGACGCCGGAAAAATTGAGCGAGCAAGGATTGGTGAGGGGTAAAAATCGCCGCATTAAGATTCTTGGCGACGGCACGTTATCGAAAGCTTTAACGGTCAAGGCTCATGGATTTTCTGCCAGGGCGAAAGAGAAGATCGAAGCGGCAGGCGGCAAGACGGAGCTGATCACAGACCATGCTTAGCGGTTTCCAAAACGCATCGCGAATCCCCGAGCTGCGCCGCCGGCTGTTCTTTACGCTAGGGATGCTGGCGGTGTACCGCCTCGGCGTACATGTGCCGACGCCGGGCATTGACCGCCAGGCGATGGCGGCGTTTTTCGACTCGCAAAAGAATACGCTGTTTGGCTTCCTGAATCTGTTTTCCGGCGGCGCCTTGGAGCAGTTCTCGGTGTTTTCCCTGGGCATCATGCCGTATATCAGCGCATCGATTATTCTGCAGCTCTTGACGGTGGTGTTCCCCTATCTGGAAAGGTTGTCTAAGGAGGGGGAAATCGGCCGGCGAAAGATCACTCAATATACCCGTTACGGCACCGTAGTCCTGTCGATCATTCAAGGCATCATGATCAGCGTCGGTTTGGAAGGCACCCAAGGGCCGGGCGGGCACAGCCTGGTGCTCAATCCGGGCTGGAGTTTTCGTTTCATGACCGTGATCACGCTGACCTCGGGGACTGCTTTCATTATGTGGCTAGGTGAACAGATTACCGAGCGGGGCATCGGCAACGGCATCTCTTTGATCATCTTCGCCGGAATCGTCGCCCGGCTGCCATCGGCGGTGACGACTACGTTGCAATTCATGCGTGAAGGCGAATTGGGCCCGCTGGTGGCTTTGGTGATTTTGGTGCTTAGCGTGGCCGTGGTTGGCGCGATTATTTTCGTCGAGCGAGGCCAACGGCGTATTCCAGTGCAGTACGCCAAGCGGGTGGTCGGTCGCAGAATGTATGGTGGGATGACTTCGCACTTACCGCTGAAGATCAACACGGCGAACGTGATTCCGCCGATCTTCGCTTCGTCGATCCTTATTTTCCCAGCGACCTTGGCGCAATTTGCCAATCATCCCTGGGTGCAAACGGTTTCCGGCGCGCTCGCTCCAGGCACATGGTTGCACGATTTAGTCTATATCATTCTCATTATCTTCTTCGCGTTCTTTTATACGGCGGTGGTGTTCAATCCGAGCGACGTCGCGGAGAATATGAAAAAGGCCGGTGGATACATTCCAGGCATTCGGCCCGGGCAAAAAACCGCCGAGTATATCGAGCGCGTGCTTTCGCGGATCACATTGAGCGGGGCGATTTATCTTTGTATCGTTTCACTCTTGCCGACGATCTTGGTGCGACAATTTAACGTGCCCTTTTATTTCGGGGGCACGGCGCTGTTGATCGTCGTCGGCGTCGCGTTGGACACTGTCGCGCAGATGGAAACGCATCTGATTACCCGCAACTACGAAGGGTTTATGAAGCGGGGGCGGCTGCGGGGGCGAAGGGGCTAGGTGGTGGCCAAAGGCGCGCGCGTGGTGCTGCTGGGTCCTCCCGGCGCCGGCAAGGGAACTCAAGCGAAACTGTTACAGGATGAGTTTGGCGCCTGTCAGATTTCCACCGGGGATATTCTAAGGAAGGCCGTGGCCGAGCAGATACCGCTCGGCAAGGAGGCTGCAGAGTATATCAATCGTGGCGCCTTGGTGCCCGATGATATGATCGTCAATTTAGTCGCCGAGCGATTGAAAGAGCGCGACTGCGAAAAGGGTTTTATCCTCGACGGCTTTCCCAGGACGATCCCTCAGGCGCAGGGTCTCGATAGGATTCTCAAAACCATGGGGCTCAGCCTGAATGGCGTGTTATCCGTTCAGGTTCCGGAAAGCATTATTATCGAAAGATTGGCAGGTCGTCGGACGTGCAGAAGCTGTGGCGCCCTCAGCCACATGATTTTCAATCCGCCCAAAAAAGCGGGTGTCTGTGATCGCTGCGGCAGCGAGCTTTACCAGCGTGACGATGACCGGGAGGAGACGATTGCCAATCGCCTCAGGGTCTATGAGAAACAAACCGCTCCTCTGGCCAATTACTATCGTGAGCGGGGTTTGCTCAGGGAAATCGATGGCGTCGGCGAAGTCAACGACATTCGCGCCCGAGTGACCAAGGCCTTGGGGGATGTAGTCAGGTGATTTCGCTCAAGTCCGCTCGGGAAATCGAGATCATGAGACGGGCGAACGCCATCGTTGCGGAGGTCCTGGAAGAACTCAAAGCGCGCGTCGCTCCCGGGGTCACGACATTGGAATTGGATGCGTGTGCCGAGGAGCTGACGCTAAAGAGGAACGCAATACCGGCGTTCAAGGGATATAACGTAGCCGGCAGGATTTACCCCTGCTGTCTATGTGCCTCGATAAACGATGAGATCGTTCACGGCATTCCGTCGAAACGCGCGCTGCGCGAAGGCGATATTATAGGGCTCGACTATGGCGTCATCTACGAAGGTTATTATGGCGACTCGGCCATTACCGTGGGCGTGGGCCGGGTGAACGAAACGGCACAACGCTTGATGGATGTTACCGAGCAATCGCTGTACAAGGGTATCGAGCAACTCCAAGACGGCAAACGACTGGGCGATCTTGGGTCGGTGGTACAGCGGATCGCCGAGAGCGCCGGTTTCTCCGTGGTTCGTGCTTTTGTCGGGCATGGTATCGGCAAGAAGCTACACGAAGAACCGCCGGTGCCGAACTATGGCGAGCCCGATCGAGGGCTGCGTTTAAAAGAGGGCATGGTCCTGGCGATCGAACCGATGGTGAACGCCGGGAGCCACGAGGTAGAGATCAAGGAAGATGGTTGGACGGCGGTTACGAAAGATGGTAGCTTGGCGGCCCATTTCGAGCATTCCGTTGCGATTACCAGAAACGGGCCGTATATACTGAGTCAACTGTAATGTTGGCGAGCCGCATTCGGTAGAGTTTTCCTATGCCAAAAGAAGATGCCATCGAAGTCACGGGTACGGTACTGGAGACGCTGCCCAACGCGATGTTTCGGGTGCAATTGGAGAATGGACATAAAGTGCTCGCTCATATCTCGGGTAAAATGCGCATGCACTACATCAAGATATTGCCTGGAGATAAGGTGAAGATCGAGCTGTCTCCCTATGACTTGGCAAGGGGACGAATCATCTTCCGCGAGCGCTAAAATTGGAGCAGACGTGAAGGTTAGAGCTTCGGTCAAGAAGATCTGCAACAAGTGCAAGGTGATTCGCCGCAAGGGAGTTGTGCGGGTGCAGTGTGAGAATACCAAGCACAAGCAACGACAAGGGTAGTTGGTCGTTCAAGGTTCAACGGAGAAATCAAAAAGGAAATTTCCGAAGGTGGTTGGGCTGGAACCCAATTAGTCGAGGATAGAAGATCGAGGATGGAGGATCGTAAATCCGGGAATCGATTCTCTATCTTCAATCCTCGATTCTCGACCCGTTTTATTTTTTGGCACTTCAAACGGAGGGGAAAATATGGCGCGCATCGCGGGCGTAGATTTGCCGAGGAGCAAAAGAATGGAAGTTGCGCTCACGTATATTTATGGCATTGGGCGTAGTTCCTCACGGACTATCTTGCAGCAGGCAGGGATTTCATTGGACCTCAAGAGCGACGACTTGAGCGACGATGACGTCGTCAAAATTCGCCAAATTATGGACCAGAGCTTCAAGGTCGAAGGCGATCTTCGCCGGGAGGTGACGGGAAATATCAAACGCCACCTCGATATGGGCTCTTACCGCGGGCTGCGTCACCGCAAGAATCTCCCGGTTCGCGGCCAGCGCACCCATACCAACGCGCGCACCCGCAAAGGACCGCGCAAAACCGTCGCAGGCAAGAAGCCGGCGCCGTCAAAGGGCTAACAGGAGAAGATCATGGCAGACGCCACGGATGAAAAACAAAAAGCTGAAGGGCAGGCGGAGCCAAAGGCGGGCGAGCGCGCCGCGCGCAAAAAACGCGGGCGGAAAAACATTGCCGAAGGCGTGGTTCATATTCACTCGACTTTTAACAACACGATCGTGACGATTACCGATTACCAAGGTAATGTTATTTCCTGGTCGAGTGCGGGAGCGATGGGATTCAAGGGATCGCGCAAAGGCACGCCATTCGCGGCCCAGCAAGCGGCGGATAGCGCCGCCAAAAAAGCCATGGATCACGGGCTGCGCACCGTGCAGATATTTGTTCGGGGTCCGGGAGCCGGACGCGAATCGGCGCTGCGAGCTCTTCAGTCTGCCGGCATCAATATCAGCTTGATCAAAGACGTTACGCCGATACCGCATAACGGCTGCCGTCCGCCGAAAAGAAGGAGAGTATGACGCTGAGGATAGAGTATAGGAGATCGAGGATAGTTGGATTGCGATCCTTCATCCTCAATCTACCATCGTCGAACCATGGAGGGGTCATTGGCTAGATACACGGGATCTGTATGCCGGCTCTGCAGGCGCGAAAACCTAAAGCTCTTTCTCAAGGGCGAGCGCTGCTATACCGACAAATGCGCCATTGAGCGACGCAACTATCCGCCAGGACAACACGGTCAAGGCAGGCCAAAGTTCTCTGAGTACAGCATTCAGCTGCGCGAGAAACAGAAAGTGAAGCGAATCTATGGTTTGCTGGAAAAGCAATTTCGCAGGACGTTTGCCGAAGCGGCGCGCACCAAGGGCATCACCGGCGAGACACTGTTGGTCCTGCTCGAGCGCCGGCTCGACAGCGTGGCCTACCGGCTCGGCTTTGCTAGTTCGCGCGCTGAAGCGCGGACATTGGTTCGGCATGGCCATATCTTCGTAAACGGCAAAAGGGTGAATATTCCTTCTTACAGTGTGCGCGCGGGCGACGTCGTCTCGGTGAAAGAGCCGAGCCGCCAAATGGGGCGGGTGTTGTCGGCCATGGAAGGCGCCCAGCGGCGGGGTGTCCCGGAATGGGCCGAAGTTGATCGGGAAACCTACAGCGGGCGCATTAAAGTATTGCCGTCGCGCAGCGATATCACGATGCCGATTAACGAGAAATTGATTGTAGAATTGTATTCGAAGTAAGCTCGAACTTTGGGAGACGCTATGTCGACAATGTACCAGCATTGGACGGAATTGATCAAACCCAAACAATTGGATGTGGAAGAAAAAACTCTTACCTCAACCCACGGCAAGTTCTACGCGGAGCCTTTCGAGCGCGGCTTCGGCCAAACCGTCGGCAATTCCCTGAGGCGCATTTTACTTTCTTCGCTCATGGGCGCGTCCATTGTCGCCGTCCGCATTAAGGGTATCTTGCACGAGTTTTCCACCGTTCCCGGCGTGACCGAAGACGTCGCCGACATCATCTTGAACCTAAAGGAAGTGCGCCTGCGGCTCAACCAAAGCGAACAACAAACGCTGAAGATCGACATCAAAGGTCCGGCAACGGTTCTCGCCAAAGATATTATCGCGCCGCCCACCGTCGAGATTCTGAATCCGGACCAAAAGATCGCCACTCTGTCGCGCGACGCCAAGCTTGAAATGGAAATGTTGGTCAAGCTCGGTCGTGGCTATGTCCCCGCTGAGAGAAATAAAGAAGAGGGAGCGCCCGTCGATACGATTTTTATCGATGCGGTTTTCTCGCCCGTGCAAAAGGTGAACTTCACGGTCAGCAATGCCCGGGTCGGCCAGCGGACCGATTACGACCGTCTCGTCTTCGAGGTTCATACCGATGGCAGCGTGAAGCCGGACGACGCGATGGCCTATGCCGCAAAAATTCTCCAGGATCAGGTCAGCATGTTTGTCAACTTCCAGGAGGAGCCGCGTCCTGAAAAGCGCGACGACGGCCCGCCGATTCCTTTAAACGATAACCTATTTCGGAGCGTCGATGAGCTCGAATTTTCGGTGAGATCACAGAACTGCCTGCAAAATGCAGACATCAAGTATATTGGCGAACTGGTTCAGAAGTCTGAACAGGAAATGCTGCGGACCAAGAATTTCGGCCATAAATCGCTGAATGAAATCAAGGAAATTCTCAAGGAAATGGGGCTCGAGCTGGGCATGAAGATCGATCACTTTCCATCCCGGGAAGAGATCGAGGCGCGCAAACGGGCTGCCGAGAAGGAGCAAGTCTAGGCTATGCGCCATCTAAAGTCGGGGAGACAGCTCAGCCGTAACTCCAGCCATCGTTGGGCGCTGATGCGCAATCTCATCACGGCCTTGCTGCGGGAAGAGAAGATTCAAACCACGGATCCCAAGGCCAAGGAGTTGCGCCGCTGGGTCGATCGAGTGATTACGTTGGGCAAGCAAGGAACCCTGCATGCGCGCCGGCAAGTTCTCGGGATCGTCCAAGACAAGTCCGTCGTGCGGAAGTTGTTCGATACCCTTGGGCCACGCTTCAAAGATCGGCCCGGAGGCTACACGAGAATTATCAAACTCGGCCTCCGACGCGGCGACGCGGCACAGATGTCCGTGATCGAGTTGGTGGCCGCGGAAACCGCGAAGGAAAGTTCCGCGGGCGGCGGACGGAGGAGACGGCGTAGAGCCCGCCGGCAGCAGGAGACGGAGAAAAAAGAAGCAGCGGCGTAGCTAACTAAAATAGTTTTCCTAAAACAGCCCGCACGCGATCTGGAAGGATCCGGCGGGCTGTTTGGTTTTTGCAGCAGGAGCTTTGGAATCTTTTGTCATTTGTCCGAGGTGGGCATGACGTTTTATAGCAAAGCTGGGTTTCGGTTACGCTTCGCTACCCGACCCACACGCCTTTAGTTCGCTCCCTAGTCGTGATATTTAGGCCTCGTGCGTGAGAACAACCCTGGAATATTGCGGCGGTCGCTCAGCGATTTTTTAACGATTGATTTGAACGAAGAATCTTTGGACCGGCTTCAGTGGCGCGATTTCGGCAATGGACTTTCGATGTCCCGGCTCGCTCGCGAGGACCAGCGCGAGCTGGTGCTTTATCGGATCGCTGCCAATGCGTCGGCTGACGCTTTTTTGAAGCACGAGCACATCGGCGGAGAGTTTTATCTCGTGCTCAAGGGCAAAATCGCCGATGAAACTGGTGAATATGAAAAGGGCGACGTCGTTTTTCTCGATCCGCATTCGGTGCATACGCCTCGGGCCGTCGGCGAAACGATCGTGCTGGTTTTTTGGCCGGCGGGAGTGCGGATCGTCGATTGAATAATTGAACGAGCTGGTTTAGTTACGGGAGGCAAAATGAAAACGTTAGGATTCATTGGCACGGGGGGAATGGGCAGCGGTATGGCGGCGAACCTGATCAAGGCCGGCAATAAGTTGGTCGTCAACGATTTGCGACGCGAGCAATGTAAAGGGCTCGAAGGTCAGGGAGCGGTTTATAAAGAGTCGCCTAAAGCCGTCGCGGAGTCCTGCGAAATCGTGCTGTCGATGCTACCGTACAATGAAGCGGTCCGCGCGGTCGGTCTTGGCTCGGGCGGGTTACACGAAGCGACGAGCGGGGCGAAACTCTGGATCGATTTCAGCAGCATCGACAAGAAGACCATTGTCGGCGTCAACGCCGAGCTATCGAAAAAGGGCTGGATGATTCTCGACGGTTCGGCAGGAGGGGTTGAAGAAGCCGCGGCCGCCGGGACTTTGTCACTCTGGCTTTCCGGCTCAAAGGCGCTGTTCGATGAACACCAGCCGGTATTCACAGCGATGGGGAATAAAGTGCTTTACGTCGGTGAATTGGGCAATGCCAAGCTAGTGAAGAACGCCATGGCGATGTTCGCCGCGGTGACGCATTTAACTTTGGCGGAAATTTGCTCCTGGCTCAAGAAAGGCGGGCTGAGCGAGGATACTTTTCGCACGATCTTGAAAAACTCGCCGCAGGATTCCGCCGCCATCGACCGTATTATGGAAATCGTCGTCAGCCGCAAGTACAAACCGCGCAAATCCTGGAT